>SL_4KL_010_BRINEDRAFT_10000156_pt1 | contig 31221 bp, 31 predicted proteins | sample SodLak_010_BRINE_2_FD_10664 | JGI IMG/M metagenome (IMG submission 10664) | reverse complement strand
GGCCCCTCCGCCTCTGCCGCGGTCCGCACGTCGTCGAGGTCGACGTCGAACTCCTCGCGTAACACGTTCGGACCGTCGACGAACAGCGCGACGCCGACCGGATCGTCGTCCGCCCGACCTGTGGTGTCCATACCATGAGTCGGGGGCGAGCGAAAATAGTCGTGCTGATTCGACGAGCAGCGCGACGCGCGCTGTGGCGAGCCATAACTTATGAGTATAATCGGAATTACATCAGCGTACTTATCTGGACTGCGGGCGAATATCGACTATGTCTCTCAGTATTGTCCTTTTTGCCGGGCTCGCGGCGTCGATTTTCGTCGGATTCAACATCGGTGGGTCCTCGACCGGGATCGCGTGGGGGCCGGCGGTCGGCGCGCGTATCCTCTCGAAGACGGCGGCCGCCGCGTTGATGACGTTCTTCGTGTTTCTCGGTGGGATAACGGTCGGACGAAACGTGATGGACACGCTCGCCGGCGATATTATTACGATTCCGATCACGCTCGAAGCCGGCGTCGGCGTGCTGTTTTTCATCGGCCTCGGTATCCTCATCGCGAACATCTTCGGCGTACCGGTCCCGACGTCGATGACGACAGTCGCGTCCATCGCCGGGCTTGGACTCGCGACCGAAACGCTCAATTACGGAACAATAGGCTCCATCGTTTCGTGGTGGATCGTCACGCCGATAATCGGTTTCTGGATCGGTGCGGTGATCGGGCGATACGTGTATCCGGAACTCGATCGACGGTACGCGATCGAGGTCTCCGACGGGCCGCTTCTCAGCCTCGATCGAAGCGGTCGGATTCCACGCCCCACATACGGACCGAATACTGACCGACAGGAGTTTGTAAGCACGGTGGTCGTGTTGATGATCGGCTGTTATATGGCGTTTAGTGCGGGTGCGAGTAACGTCCCAAACGCAGTCGCGCCGCTCGTCAGCAGTAACGCGATTGGTGAGGTAAACGCCATTGCTCTCGCAACGGTCGCGATAGGAATCGGCGGGTTCACGATCGCCCGCCGGACCATGGAATCGGTCGGGACCGAACTGAGCGATATCCCGCTTTTGGCCGCGCTCATCGTGATGACAACCGCCGCCACGATCACAACTACGCTCTCGTACGCGGGGATCCCGATCAGCCTCGTAATGGCGATGGTGATGACGATCGTCGGGCTCGGATGGGGCCGGGCCACGCGGCCTGTTTCGGCCCGCGACGTGGTGACAGGTCAGACAGAGACGCCGATCGCGACTGGTGCCATCACTGCGGACAACGGTGACAGCACGAGACCCATCGGCCAACCAGAGTCGAGAAAGGCACTGAACACCGGAAACCTGTTCAACCCACGAGCGATCCTGAAGTACGTCTCGATGTGGATCATCGGTCCGTCGGTAGCGTTGCTCCTGTCGTACGCGTTCTTCGTTCTGGTACCGTTTGTCGGATGAGACTCGCCGATAGCGGCCCCACGCCAGTATCTCAGGGTCCGACCGGGACCTCACTGGACCACCGATCACCCGGTTTCATGATCATTCAGTGTGTAGGTACCCTATGATATCTCGTGTGCTGGTACCGATGGACGATTCGGAGATGGCGGAGCGTGCGCTCCGGTACGCGATCGACGCGCACCCGGACGCTGCGATCACCGTGCTCCACGTCGTCGGTGAGCCCTCCTCGATGATGGGCCGCGCGACCGGGATCGCCCTCGCCGACGATCCCGAGGCGGCCGCACGGGAACACGCGGACGATCTGTTCGATCGCGTCCGCGAGATCGCCGCCGAGTCCGACGTTGAGATCGAGACGGTCGTCAAGGTCGGACATCCCGCACGAGCGGTGATCAACATCTCCGGAGAGTTCGACGCCGTAGTCGTCGGGAGCCACAGCGGCAGCCTCGCCGACCGACTACTCGTCGGTAACATCGCGGAGAAGATCGTTCGGCGATCGGTAGCACCGGTGACCGTCGTTCGCTGAATCGCCGTCGCGCACGCGGGTCGTGACCCGCCGCCTGCGACGAGCTCGCCGCTCCTTCAATCCCTTATATTCGTATTACGTCTACACCGATGACTGTAGTGAATATACGGAGTATTCAAATAGGATGTCCAAGAATAACGAATCAAGATGGCGAAACCAAACGCATACACCGTAATTTCCGAACAGAACGATCACGATTGCACCACCGTTCGTGCGCATCCCCGCAACGAAACGTACCACATCGTCGACTACGCAGACGACGACGCGCGCCAGCGTGTTGCAGACCTCCCGGTTGGCTCGGTCGTCCGGATGGAGCTGTCGCGCGCCGGTCGCCGCAGCAACGTCTGGTGTGCCGAGTCGGTGCGGACCGCACACACCGACGGCGGCACGAAGCAATAACTCAGACTCGCTCACCGAACGGGCCGTCTCCCGGCGGTCGGATCCCCGCGTTCTCTCGGTTTCGTCATTTTAGAAGCAGCCGCAGCGCGGTCCCGTCACGCGCGGTGTTTGGACATTCCGAACCCAAACCGATCGCTAACGCTACGAGAGCCGGTCCGTGTGAAAAGGCGGCTGTGAATCCGTCTCGATTCCCTACAACTCCCGCGTGAGCCGCGGATTCGTCACCGCACCGTCAGCCGCAGAGGCGAAGTCACGCCCGTACTTTGCGAGCACGCCACCCTCGTACTGCGGTGCGGGCTCCTCCCACGCCTCGCGTCGCTCGGCCAACTCCTCGTCGGAGAGGTCGACTGCGAGGTCGCGCTCGGGGATGTCGACCGTGACGTGGTCGCCGTCCTCGATGAGTCCGATCGGACCGCCGTCGGCAGCTTCGGGCGCGACGTGACCGATCATCGGGCCGCGGGTGGCACCGGAGAAACGACCGTCGGTGAGCAGCGCGACGTCCTCCTCGTGACCCGCGCCGACGACGGCGGCGGTGACGCCCAGCATCTCGCGCATCCCCGGCCCGCCGGTCGGCCCCTCGTTGCGGATCACGATCACGTCGCCGGAGTCGACCGCGCCCGATTGGACGTACTCCATCGCGTCCTCCTCGTTTTCGAAGACGCGTGCGGGCCCCTCGTGGTAGAACGCGTCGTCGCCGGTCACCTTCAGCACCGCACCGTCGGGCGCGAGGTTTCCGTGGAGAATCTTGATCGCGCCCTCCGCTTCTTTCGGATCGTCGACGGTGTAGAGGAAGTCCGCCTCGATCGAGTCGTCGTCGGGGAGGTCGCCGTTCGCCTCCAGCTCTGCCAGCTCTGCTTCGAGCGTTCGACCCGTCACCGTCATCGCGTCGCCGTGGAGCAGGTCGGCCTCCAGCAGTCGACGGAGCACGACCGGCACGCCGCCGATCTCGTGGAGGTCGTTCATCACCCGGCTCCCGCCCGGCTGGAGGTTCGCGATCTTCGGCGTCCGCCGGGATATCTCGTCGAAGTCCTCGATCGAGAGGTCGACGTCTGCCTCGGCTGCGAGCGCGAGCAGGTGGAGCACGGCGTTCGTCGAGCCGCCCATCGCGGTCTGGACGGCGATTGCGTTCTCGAAGGACTTCCGCGAGAGGATGTCTGACGGACGCCGGTCGTTCTCGATGCAGTCGACGACGAGTTCGCCGGCGCGCTCGGCCACCTCGTAGCGCTCTTTGTCCTCGGCGGGTGCGGACGCCGAGCCGAGCGGCGCCATTCCGAGCGCCTCGGAGAGGGAGGCCATCGTGTTCGCGGTGAACATCCCGCCACAGGAGCCGGCGCCGGGACAGGCGTGGCGTTCGAGCTCGTCGAGCTCCTCGCCGCTCATGTCGCCTTCGGCGTACGCGCCGACACCCTCGAACACCTGCACGATCGTCACGTCTCTACCGTCGTGCTGGCCGGGCATGATCGAGCCGCCGTAGCAGAACACCGACGGGAGGTCGGTGCGGATCGACGCCATCAGCATGCCGGGAAGGTTCTTATCGCAGCCGGCGATCGTCACGAGGGCGTCCATGCGCTCGCCGAACGAGACGAGCTCGACGGAGTCTGCGATTACCTCTCGAGAGATGAGGCTGGCTTTCATCCCCTCCGTCCCCATCGAGATGGCATCGGAGATGGTGACCGTCCCGAACTCGATCGGCATCGCGCCCGCGCCGTCGATTCCCTCGATCGCGGCGTCGGCGACGTCGTCAAGGTGAACGTTACACGGCGTGATGTCTGCGGCGGGGTTCGGCACGCCGACGATCGGCGAGGAGAGGTCCTCGTCGTCGAACCCCATCGCTCGGAACATCGATCGGTGGGGAGCGCGATCCGCGCCCTCGGTCACTTCTCTGCTGCGGAGGCGGCCGTCTTTCTCGCCCGCAAATCGATCCGCGTCGCCTCCGCGCCGGTGAGGGGCGTCGCCCTCGTCGGGTCGTGACTGCTGTTCGCTCATACCGATACCTGTCGCTCGGGGGTCTTAAACGGACGTAACGAAACAAGGGTTGCTCGTTTGATCGCCGAGTTTCCCGGCGGCGATCCGGTTGCGGCGCGCGTGTCGGAAGCCAGCTCCTCAGTACGGCGGCGACGTGAATCCGTCGTATTCGCCGACCGGCCGCACGCCGATCCCGTGGAAGTCGCTGTCAGGGTTGTCACCGTCGGGCTGCACGACGTCCACGCGCTCGCGGCTCTCGATGTCGAACACGGCGTAGCCGGGGTTGATGCCGGTCGCGGCGTGCGGATCGCCCGAGAGCGGGTTCGGGCCACGGAGCGTGACGAACATGTACTCGCCGTCAGGGGAGGCCCACATGATGTCGGGCGCGTCCGACTCGGCCGGATCGTCGGACTGCTCCGGGCCGAACGCGTCGATCTCGTCGATGACCTCGTCGGTGTCGGGATCGAGGACGAGCCCGTCGTTCGTCTCGCGGTTCAGCACCCATAGCTCTTCGCCGTTCGGCGTGAGCCAGAATCCGTGGGCGTCGACGCCGCCGGTCGAGCCGACGGTGTCGACCTCGTCTTCGGCGGTGTCGTACACGTAGAAGTCGCCGACGCCTTCGGCGGCGACCGGGTCCTCGTCGGGGTCGGCGTCGGGGTCCGACGGAAGCCCCGCAGTGAGGTAGAACTTCTCGTCGGTCGGGTGGCCGACCGTCCCACAGTTCGTTGGAATCTCGTCGCCGGAGTACGCACGGTCGACCGAGAAGTCGTCGTGGTCGACGATCACGAGCGCGGCGTCGTGATAGCTCGGCCCCATCGTGTGCAGCGATCGACCGTCCTGGGCGTACTGGTGACAGATCGGGGCGCCCGATTCGATTCCCGCATTGAGGATCGTCTCGTTCTCGCGGACGTCGATCTCGGCGACCTGTTCGAACTCCTCGTTTTCGAGGTCGGCGTCGACGCGGACGATCTTCTCCTCGCCGATGACGTCGACGTGGATGTGCTCGTCGTTCGGTGAGAAGCCGGCGAAGTGGGTCCCCGCACCGGTCTCGAGGTTCGCGACCAGCTCGCGGTCCTCGGTGCGGTAGACGAGGACTCGAGCGCCGGCGGTACAGGCGACGGCCGCGTACTCGTAGTCGGACGTGTAATCGACCATGTGCGGCACCTCGCCCTCCGCAGCCCCGGTGTCGATCTCGTCGACCTGTTCGAAGCCACCGTCGTCCGTCGGCTGGTGGATGTATATCGTGTTGGTCCCCTGGTCGGCACCCCAGATCTCGTAGGTTGGTTCCACGGAGTCATCCGCGGTATCGTCGGTGGAGTCGTCGGTAAAGTCGTCCTCGGCATCCTCTGTGGAATCGTCCGTGGATTCGTCTCCGGTGTCGTCTGAACAGCCCGCCAGCCCGCCGATCCCCGCGGCGGTCGCGCCAGCAAGGAACACTCTTCGAGTCGTGTCGCTCATACTATCTGTAACCAACTGATACGCGAACTAAACACTGCCGATCTAAAACCTCCAATTTCGGCTTAAAAAGCACCTCATACGCCCGAATTCGGCAGATGAGTGTCATAGATAGGAACGATATTCGCCGTTACCTATGACGAGAGAAAATCGGGATGAGAGGATGCCAGAAGAGGTGTCGTTCACCGATACGGCGGTAGCGTGCCGAGAGGATCGTCACCGATCGGAACAGCTCTCTGCGTCTCGGGGCAGCTCTTGTTTCTACTACTCGTGTGGTCCGCTGATCTCCTTCCAGCTACGCGAACGCCCGCAGAATTCCAACCCCGTCGGTGCTCCCACCGAGATCGGGGAGGGTGGCGCGTTCGGGGTGAGGCATGAGGACGGCGACGGTCTCGCGCTCGCCGAGAATGCCGGCGACGTTGTCGGTCGATCCGTTGGGGTTCGCGGCGTCGGTGACGCGTCCGTCTGCGTCGCAGTAGCGGAAGAGGACGCGGTCATCGGCGACGAGGTCGTCGTGGGCGTCCTCGCCGATCTCGAAGCGACCCTCACCGTGTGCGATGGGGACTTCGATCACGTCGCCCTCGGCGTAGGCGGCGGTCCACGGCGTATCGTCGCGCTCGACGCGGAGGTGGACCGGCTCACACTGGAAGCGTGCGGAGGCGTTGGTCGTGAACGCGCCGGGAGTGAGGCCGGATTCAGAGCCGATCTGGGCGCCGTTACAGACGCCGAGCACGGGGACGCCGGCGGCGGCGGCCGTGCGGACCTCCTCCATGATCGGGGCGCGGGCGGCCATCGCACCGGCGCGCAGGTAGTCGCCGTAGGAGAAGCCACCGGGGAGCACGATCCCGTCGGTGTCAGAGGGGAGCCCGTCTTCGTGCCAGACGCGTTCGGCGTCAATTCCGAGGTGCTCCAGCGCGCGGACCGCGTCGCGGTCGCAGTTGGAGCCCCCGAATTGGACGACGGAAACCGTCACGTCGACCACCCCGCGTGGTCGGCAGGGCAGACGGTTTGCGTCGGAGTGACGACGGAAACCGTCATCGCTCGGCGACTGCGACGTCGTAGTCGTGGATCGTCGGGTTCGCGAGCAGTCGCTCGGCCATTTCGGTGGCGCGCTCGGCTGCTTCGTCACCGTCGGCCGCGTCGAGGTCGACCTCGAAGCGATCGGCCGAGCGGAGGTCCGACAGCTCGAACCCGAGCCGTTCGAGGGCCTGCTGTGTCGTCTCGGCCTCCGGATCGAGGACGCCCCGCTTCAGCCGGACCGTCACCGTCGCGGTGTATGCCGTCATACCTGGTAGTGCGGAGTCGTGTGTAAAAACCGTTTTGGAACCGCTTTTATATCCATGTTTGTGGATATGTCTCGGTCGATCGTCGAGGTACGAGGTCACCAGAGAGCGAAAGGGGCAAACCCCCGCGCGCTCTGGAAGTGGTGTATGCAGCCGTTCGAACACTCGGAGGTGATCGTCGCATGACCCGCGAACTGACCGAAATCACGGTCGTCGGAGGAGACAAGACCGGACTCATCGCGCGAGTCACCTCCCTGCTGTTCGAGCGGGGAATCAACATTGAGGACCTCGATCAGGCGGTCCGAGAGGGCGTTTTCCGGATGACGACCCGCGTCGACGCCTCCGAGATGGAGACGTCACGCGGAGAGCTTCGCCGAGCCCTCGCCGAGCTCGGCCGGGAGTTGGATGTGGATATTCAAGTCCGGTTCCCGAGCGACCGCGACGCGCGACGGATCGCGTTGCTCGTCACGAGGGAGACGCACGCGCCGGAGGCCCTGTTAGAGGCGGAGGCCGCTGGCGACCTCGCCGCAGACGGTGAGGCCGAAATCCCGGTGGTCATCGGCAACCGCGGCGATCTCAGGTCGCTTGCGGAGCGCTATGATAAGCCGTTTTACGACGTTGGCGACGGAAACGGGAGCACCGACGAGGGGCGACTGCTCGACCTGTTGGCCGAGTACGACATCGATCTCATCGCGTTGGCCCGCTACATGCGGATCCTCTCGCCGGAGGTCGTGTTCCGATACGAGGGCCGGATCATCAACGTTCACCCCTCGCTGCTGCCGGCGTTCCCCGGTGCGGAGGCGTACCGGCAGGCGAAGGACGCCGGGGTCAGGATCGCGGGCGTCACCGCCCACTACGTGACGACCGATCTCGATCAGGGGCCCGTGATCGCTCAGCGCGCCTTCGACGTGCCGGCCGGCGCGGAAGTCAGCGAGATCAAACGTCGGGGGCAACCCCTCGAAGCCGACGTGTTGCTCGACGCCGTCAAGCTCCACCTCGCGGACGCGATCGCGATCCACCGCGGGACGGTCCACGTCCGGGAAGACATCGACGTCGACGCACAGATCGGGCTTAGCAAAGCCGCGATCGACGCGAACCCGGACGAGCCGGTCGACGGCGAGCCGCTTTCGCGGTCCCGTACGCCGCCCGCTGAGAGCGACTGAGTCGGACCGGAGCCGCTGTGGGGTCTCCTGGTGGATTGATTTAACAGCCCGCGAACCGTACGAAGCGGCCGTGACGGGAGATCGACACCTGAATCGCTTCTGGGCCGACTCGAGCGCGGTCGTGCGAAGCGATGAGCGGACGCTTCTCCTGTTCTTACTCCTCTTGTCGATCGCCGCGCTCGCGGTGTTCCTTCACTACACGGTCCTGGTCCTCGACGGACTCCCTGAAGTTGTCCCGTCGGACTTGCCGTGACCACACGCCGATCGCTTTGTCTCGGTCGCGTTCCGACGCTCGTCGTCACCGACACAGAGATCGATGGATCGCTCGTCGATTCAGCTCTCTCGGGCCTCGCCAACCTCCTCCATCACGCGGGCGTGGAACTCTTGGAGGACGGCCGACTCATCGTCCGCGAGCACGGTGTCGGAGTCGACGAGCGTCGCCAATCCGAACGAGAGGGGCGTCGGGGAGTCGACCGTGTGGTGAGCGATCGACAGGTCACCGCTCGCGACAGCGGTGAGCAGCTCACGGAGTCCGGCGAGGTCGAGTCTGTCTTCCAACAGCTCGCGGTACGTCTCTTCCATGACGGCGAACTCGTCGAGATCGTTCGCGAACGAGAGCAGCATCTCCGCGGAGACTTGCTGTTCGGCGGCCGTCTTCTCGTACCCTTTGTAGCGTTTCAGGATCATCAGCGACCGCGCCGCGTTGATCCGGAAGTACCGCTGGAGGAGGTCGGTCCCCTGTATCGCCTCCCGGAGATCCTCACGAACCGTTTCCGGGTCCAGGTCGCGGAGGATAGCTGCCACGTCGATCTTGCGGTTCAGCGGGAGCGCGAGACTGAATCCACGGTCTGCGACCGCGACGGCGACGTTGGCGTCGGTTCGGTTCGCACACTCCGCGGCGACGAGCCGCGAGAGCCCGTCGTTGAACTGCCGACCGTAGCTGGAGTGGACGTAGAACCGCCGCTTATACTCGCCGCGGTCGAGCTCCTCTTCGACGACGAGCCGCGATGGAGTTGAGACGCTCTCGGGGCCGGCGAACGCGACCTGCTCGTCGTACATTCGCGTGATCGCGCGGACGGAGTTTTCGTCGAGCGGGAGCTCTCTGAGCCAAGCGCGGACCGCGGGCGGCCCCCCCGCTTCGAGCCGGTCGAGCAGTTCGGCCTGAACGGAGAGCACCTCACAGGCGAGGTCGTACGACAGCGGCAGCCGCTCGGAGTACCACGAGGGAACCGTGGGGCGCTCGCTCGTCCGGTCGACGTACACCTTCGAACCGCGGCGGTAGCGGAACGCGAACCGGTCGCCGCCGAGCGCGAACACGTCTCCCGAGTCGAGCGTATCGAGGTACGCCTCGTCGAGGGTCCCGACTCGCTCGTCGTCGCGGGTGAACACGCCGCAGCTGAACGAGTCGGGGATCGTTCCGATGTTCGTCATGTAGATGACCCGCGCGAGCCGACCGCGCTTGCCGACGAGCGTCTCTCCGACCGGGTACCCCTCGTGATGATGGGCCCCGTCGGGCGGGTCGTTCGCGTCTCGCCAGATCTTCGGGTAGACGTTCTTCGCTTCGAGCCCCTCGTAGTCCGCCGTGAGGTAGCGGATCAGGCGCTCGTAGTCGCCGTCGTCGAACGCGCGATACGGATGCGCGCGACGGAGCACCTCACGGACCTCGCGATCGGGACGGATTCGGTTTATCGCCATCCCGTACACGTGCTGTGCGGCCACGTCGTAGGCGCCTTCGGGGAGAAAGACGCGGTCGACGAAGCCGTCCTCGGCGCGCGCGAGCATCGTCGCACACTCGACGAGCTCGTCGCGGTCTAAGGCGAAGACACGTCCGTGGACTGTCTCGCCGGGACTGTGCCCCGCTCGACCGACGCGCTGGAGGAGGGCAGCGACCGACTTCGGGGAGCCGACCTGCACGACCAAATCGAGATACGGCATGTCGATGCCGAGTTCGAGGCTCGTCGAGGTGGTGACGACGTCGAGGTCGCCCGTTTTCAACCCCTCCTCGATCCGGGTGCGCTGACTCTCGCCGAGGCTGCCGTGGTGACAGCCCGAGTTGGAGTCGTCGTAGCCGAACCGCTCACGCAGCTCGTGAAGGGTGCGCTCGGCGCCGGAGCGGGAGTTCGTAAACACCAGCGTGTTCTCGTGGTCGTCGATCAGCTCGTCGAGCGCGTCGTAGAAGCGATCGGTGACGGCCGATCGCGGCGTGTGAATCAGATCGGCAGCGGGGGTTCGGAGCTGCAGATCGAACTCGCGGACGAACCGGGCGTCGACCAGCTCGTACGGCCGCGGTTCGAGTCCCACCGAATCACCCACGTCGCCGCTGACGCGCTTGCGACCGACGAGGAACTCCGCGACCTCGTCGAGGGGTTCGACCGTCGCCGAGCAGCCGATTCGCGTCGGGGAGCCGTCGGCGAGCTCGGTCAGTCGCTCCAGCGACACCGCGAGGTGGGTACCGCGTTTGTTCGCCGCCAGCGAGTGGATCTCGTCGACGATCACGTACTCGACGCTCCGGAGCTTCTCTTTGAACTTCGGCGAGTTGAGCAGTATCGCTAGCGTCTCCGGCGTTGTGTTGAGCACGTGCGGCGTCTCTTCGAGCATCGCCTGTCGGGCCGCTTTGCTCGTGTCGCCGTGGCGGATGGCTTGGCGGACACCGTGGTCCGGAGAGGTGTCGGCGTCGTCCCCGCTGGCGTCGCCGACACTCCCGGCGCTGGCGTCGCCGTCACTCACGGTGCCGGCCTTCGCCGCGATCCCGGCTAGCGGCGCTTCGAGGTTCCGCTTGATGTCGTTTGCGAGGGATTTCAGCGGTGAGACGTACAGACAATACACGGCGTTCTCTAGGTCGCCAGTCCGCTCGCGAGCGAACAGGGTGTCGAGGACAGCGGTAAATGATGCGAGCGTCTTGCCGCTGCCGGTCGGCGCGGCGATGAGGCAGTTCCGACTCTCGTCGACGTGAGGTATCGCCTCGCGTTGTGGCGGCGTAAAGAAACCGCCGTTCTCGTTGACGTACGCGCCGAACTGCTCGACCCACCAGCGGCGAACGGCCGGAGAGAGCCGGTCGAGGACGTTGGCGTCGGGCAGCGGGACGGTCTCGGGGTCGAACTCGACGGACGGGGCGCCGTCGCGGGCGAGACGGTCCACGAGGAGATCCCGTGGCGACGGCCCCGCAGAACCGCGATCCGTGCGTTCGATCACTATCATGTGTGTGTGCGTGCGGAGGGATATCGGTTGCGTCGAGACACAGAGGATGGTTCGTCGGTCATGTCGGCCCGGTGGGGAATCGCCTCGTTTATCCGGCGGCCGTCCGTGGCGACGAGTGTATGAGTGGATCCTCGGAACTAACGGAGGCGGATATTGACCGGAACCTCTTCATTACCGTCTCTGGGCCGCCTGGCTGCGGTGCGACGACACTCGTCGAGCGACTGGCGGCGGCGCTCGACTGCGGTTACGTCTCCGGGGGAGAGCTGTTCCGCGACATCGCTGCCGAGCGCGACATGAGCCTCTCACAGCTGATCGCGGAGACGGGCGAGTCCGAAGAGATAGACCGAGCGCTCGACCGGCGGCTCCGAACGATCGCCGAGAAGTGGGGAGCAGCGAACAAGGCGTTCATCCTCGAATCGCGGCTCGCCGGCTGGATCGCCGGCAATCGCGCGGACATTCGGATCTGGCTGGACGCTCCCGATGAGGTGCGTGCGGACCGCACCCTCGACCGCGAGGAGATGACTTCCGAGATGCAGGTGCGCGAAGTGATAGAAGAGAAGCGGTACAAATCGTATTACGGGATCGATCTGTCTGACCGGTCCATCTACGACCTCGCCATCAACACCGGGCGCTGGGACGCCGAGGGAACGTTAGCGCTGGCGCTGACCGGGATCGAGCGGTACGACATCGAAGCGGACGAGGGCGCGTTCGACACGCCTGATTTCGAGATCTGAGCCACCTCCAGGATCCCTGCTCAGATACCCATCAATCAGTTATCTGGATTTGCGGGCGTGTTGAACGTGGCGGACGCATCGAGCGGACGGCAGTTCACCAGAGCCAAACCCGACCGAACCGCCCGGCAGTGACCGATTTGATCGTCGAATATCGACGGCAGCAGACAGCCAATGGCGCGCGTGCCACAGGGGCGCACACCCAGTGTTATTTTATACAGAACCGACCCGTCAGGAGAGTATGGCGCTCGCTCTCTCCGCCGGGTCGGTCGCGGTCATCGGCCTCGTCGTCGCGGTCGCCGGGGCGGTCAACGGCGTCGCGGGATTCGGCTTCGCGGTCGTCGGCACGATGGCGCTCGCGACGGTGCTCGACCCGGCGGCCGCGGTCGTGTTCATGATCATTCCGATACTCGCGGTCAACCTCGCGCTCGTCGGTGACCTTTCCGGTGAGGAGCTACGGAGCTGTGGCAACCGGTTCGCGCCGCTTCTCGTCGCCGCACTCGTCGGAACGATCGTCGGCATGGCGCTCTTAGACCGCCTTCCGGAGGCTCCGTTGCGTATCTTTCTTGGACTGGTCTCGCTCGCCTTCGTGGCGACGGCACAGCAGGTCCTTCCCCTCCCCACGCTGTCGCGCGCGAAAGACCGGTGTTTCGTTGAGACACCGCTCGCGATGGGCGCCGTCGGGGTGATCTCCGGACTCCTGTTCGGCGCGACGAACGTCGGCGTGCAGATCGTTGCGTTCGTGCGGAGCTGTGACCTCTCACACGGGCTGTTCGTCGGTGTTATCGCGCTCGTATTCGTCGGTATCAACGGGCTCCGGGTGGGCGCCGCCGGCGTGCTCGGGCTGTATCCGGACGCGTGGCTCGTCGCCGCGTCGCTCGCGGCCGCGATTCCCGCAGTCGGTGGGGTCACCGTCGGGAAACGACTTCGCGACCGTGTGAGCGAGCGACTTCGCCGGATCACCGTTCTCGGACTGTTGACGGTCATCGGGCTGCGACTCGTGCTCGGCGGCGCCGGAGTGCTCTGAACGGCTCGGAGCGTGCGGAGTCAGTTTGACTCTCCGTCGTCACGGAACGCATCGAGCGCCAGCGACCAGTCGTATTCGCGGTACCGGATCCGCGGGCTCGCGCCGGGCTCGATAACGTCGTACTCGCTGAGGAGCCGACGAATCCCCGATCCGCCGCCGAAGTCGCCGCGGTACCACAGCATGAGTCGGGGAACGCGCACAGTTTCGTCCTCGACGAGGGTCTCGCTCCCGAGGTAGCTCTCCGCGGCGTGATCGAGCTGTTCATCGACCGCGTCAGCGGTGTAGGCGGCGATTGCAGGGCAGGCGGCCGCGCCGCAATTGAGCGCGAAGTGAATCCGAAGATCGGGGTCGGCAACTCGGTGTCGGCGAATAAACGCCGACGGGAACGGATTCGTGACGTAGCCCAGTCCGTACTTCCACTGTGACCGTCGGAGGATCCCGTGTTCGATATCGTCGAGACTGAGCTCCGCTCCGGCGACCGTGAGGATCGGCTCGGAAAAGAACTGTTGCCGGTTTTCGAAGCGCTCGGGCTGGGATCGGAGCGCGTCCTGCGTCGCCGCGTTGTAGGCGTTGAGCCAGAACGCCAGCCGCTCCGCTGCGTCGAGAGCGTCAAGATCTGCGGAGTCGATTTCCGCGATCCGCCGACGTATCGGCTCCGTCTCCTCGCCAGACTTGACCGCTCGGAGGAACCGCTGGGAGAGATCAACGGGGCCGGAGTGGTCAGTGGTGTCCGTCTCCGAGGCGTCCATGCTCTGCGATGTCGTTCCGGTCGCCAATAGCTGATGCGGCTGCGCGCGCTCCGCGTCAGACCGACCGTCCCATTATCAGTCTCCTACCCGTATCTCACGCATGCCCAAGCAGACGACCGCAACGGAGACGGTGCCGAATTTCGAGCTGACGAACGTTGCGGCCGGACCGGATCCGTTCTCGCTGTCTACGGTCGCCGCCGATCCGGACGTCGACGCGCTCGTGCTCCTGTTCCAGCGCGACTACCACTGCGGAAACTGCCGCAAGCAGGTCCAAGCTATCGCCGAGCGGTACGACGAGTTCGAGGCGCTGAACGCCACGGTCGTCTCGATCCTCCCCGAGCAGGCGGAGCGCGCGCGCTCGTGGCAGGAGTCGTACGACCTACCGTTCCCGCTGCTCGCGGATCCGACCACGGACGTGAGCGACGCCTACGACCAGCCCGTCCGATTCGGGATCCTCGGATCGCTCCACGACCTCGTCGGCCGAATGCCCGTCGCGATGATCCTCGACACTCGGTCCGGCGAACCGGTTCTCGCCTACACCTATGAGGGTCGGATGCCCGCTGACCGCCCCGAGATCGACGACCTGCTCACCGAACTCCGAGAGAGCTTGACCGACTGAGATGCCCTGGCGGGAGCCATCGAGCGGACCCGTACGTCTCCTCTCCGCGCTCTGGCGCATGGCGCGGCCCGCACAGCTCGCGTTGATCGCGCTCGTGTATGCGCTCGGCGTCGCGATGGCGTCGGCCAGCGGCGCGGCAAGCGACTGGGAATCGGTCACGTTCGGACTCGTTGCGCTCCTGCCGATCGCCGCGAGCGTCCACTACGCGAACGAGTACGCAGACGTCGAGACGGACGCACTCACCGACAGGACGCCCTTTTCAGGCGGGAGTGGGGCGTTGGTCGATACGGGGCTCTCGCCGCAGATAGCTGTAGGGGCCGCGGTCGTCTCCGGCGCTGTCGGGCTTCTCCTCACGGCAGTCGGGACTGCGCCGATCAGCAGTCGGCCGCTGGCGACGGTCCCGGCAGTGCTGCTGGTGCTCGTGCTGGTCGTCGGCTGGCAGTACTCGATCGGGCCGTTTCGGCTCGCGTGGAACGGGTTTGGCGAGGTCACGAACGCCGCGCTAGGCGGTCTGATTCTCCCACTGTACGGCTTCGCCGTCGTCTCGGCGGAGGTTACGGTCGGCGCGGCGCTCGCCACGGTCCCGTTCGCGCTCGTCGTTTTCGTCAACCTCCTCGAAACCACGTGGCCCGACCGCCGGGCCGACGCCGCGGTCGGGAAGCGAACCCTTGCGACGCGCTGGTCGCCTGCCCGTCTTCGGATCGCGTACGGACTCGCGAGCGCGGCCGCCGTTGTCGCCACCGTCGCACTTACCGGACGTGTGCTCCCTACCGTCGTCACGGTCGCGACCCTCCTCCCGATGGTCGGCCTCCTGTTCGGACTGTTTCGGTTCACCCGCCGTGAGGAACCGCTCCCTGCGGTCGTAACGATGGTCGTTCTCGCGTTCACGACGACCGTCGGCTGGGCACTCACCGCGGATACAACGATCACGCTCGCCGACCTCGGGCGGTGGCTCTCGGTCTGAGGATCTGTAGACCGACGCGACTACTCCGCCGCTGTCGTGTGAGGTTCCGGTAGCGGTCCGGTGTCTATCTTTGCTGCGATGTAGCCGAGACTCGCCAGCAGCAGTAGCACGCCGACCGGGAGGAGCCAGGTGAACGCCGTCAGAAGCGCCGCGCTCGCCTGAACGCCGACAGCGAGCAGCACGACCGGACCGCAACAGACGGTCCCCGAGAGGAGGGCGGGGATCGACGCCAGGATTCCAGAGCCGGTCCCGATACCGCACGCGCTCGGTCGCCGGACCGCGAGGTACGACAGGGCGAGGTTGATTCCGACAAGCCCGGCGAGGACCGCACCGATCACGAGGTTGATCGGGGAGACGAGCAGTCTGAAGACGCTTGTATCGAGGGTCGCGACCGCGCCGAACGAGGCCGGCCCGACCCGTGCGAACAGGCGACCGACGGGATCGTCGACGACGAGCAGGCGGGCGGTAACGTCCGGACGGTACGACAGGTCTCCCGTCGCCCAGAGGTATGCGATCAGGTACGCGACTGCGACGACCGTCGCAACCGCTCTCGTGTCTCGTCTGCCGAGCGCGAGACGGATCGCCGCGAGGGTGTCGGTGAGGACGCGGAACGACAGCCGCGGACGGCCGCTGCTCACGGGAATCGACACCTCATTCGTACAGATCGGTCATCGGGTAGTAGCCGTACCACGCGAACCACATGGCGTCGAACGCGATCGCTCGCTCATACGGGAGATCGGCCGGCTCGTAGTCGACCCCGTCTATCGCGACGCGACCGCCCTCCCACGACGCAGGCGGCGCGTCGGAATCGTCGATCCGATACACGTAGCCGGTGTCGAGAGCGTCGTCGTACGCTGCGAGGTGGTCGACGCCACCGAGTTCGAACGCGAGGAGCCGCTCCTCGCGGAGCCTGTCTTTACCGACCGCGACGGCACCGTGTTCCGACCGCATCCCGATTACGACCGCCTTCGGATGGAGTCGATCGTCTTCGGTCAGCGGCCCGAAGAGGAACGAGTCGTTTTCGTAGTACCCCTGCGGGGGGTTGTACCCACCGTAGGGGTCCCGTCCGTAGTTCCGGGCGAACCCCGTTTCTTCGGAGAGGACGACCGTGTCTGGATGCGTCGACCGCCACCGCGCCCACGTCGTCCAAATGAGTTGAAACTCTTCGAGGTGGCTCCCCGCGTCCTCGCCGCTGATCGCGGTCGCGAGGATCTGCGGCCACCAGCTCTCGGTGCCGCGGTCGAACATGACGAGATTTGAGTTGATCAGCTGCCCGGAGACGCCGAACGTCGTCTCGCCGCGGTGGAATCCCTGTGCCGTTCCCGTGAGCGGGCAGTACGTGACGGAGACGGGACGGCCGCCGACCACGTCATTGACGATCTCGTGCCAGACGAGGATCGACTGCGGGTACGCCTTCGCCTCGCCGTCGATCTCAACGCCGAAGACGGGGTCATCGTCGTCGAGAGCGTCCGGCGAGTCCGTCGCCGGCGTGAAACGCGGGTTCTCAACGGCCGGGATACCGTCTGGCGATGGTCCGCCGGACCGACTCGTTTCGAGGAGCTCGTCGATCTCGTATGCGGCCGGGAGCGAGCGGTCGACCGTCGGCGGTTTCGGTCCGCGGCTTCCGGATTCTGCGGTCTCTTCATCGTCTCCGCCGAAGGGTCCCGGCGAGGCTCGCCCGGCGAGGCAGCCGGCGAGCGCCACAGCCCCGGAACCGAGCGCTGCGAGGAGCGTTCTTCTGTCGGTCGGTACCATACAACACCTTGGCTCGCGTGAATAATAACGGCGCCCGGTTAGTGCGTCGTCCACGCACGGACGAATCACCGAGAGGACCTGGTCGATCGGCGCCCGCCTGCGGTTCGACGGCGCATCAGGATCGCTCCTCGCCCGACCGATCTTCTAAGTGTCCCTTCGCCCGGTGAACACGAGCGTAGACGGCACGTAACCCGCTAGTGAACCGTCCGTCTCGGAACACCGGCTCGACGGCTCCCTCACGGACTGCGTCCGCCACCGCGCTCGGCGTCGGTCGGTCCACGTCGAGTCGGGTCGAGACTCGGCCCACCTCGAACGGGAAATGTGCGTCGCTGCCACCGACGACCGGAATGTCGCGTTCACGGGCGATCGCAGCGATCTTCTGCCGGTGTTCGGGGTGCTTTCCGTTGACCTCGATCGCGTCGAAATCGGCGTCGCATTCCCGGAGCGTACTGTTCCTGAACGGGTGCGCGACGATCGCGACGCAGTCGCGGTCGTGAGCGATCGCGACCGCCTCCGCCGGCTCCAACTCCCCGCGAACGGTCCGGGTAGGCGGATCTGGACCGATGACGAGCAGGTGCCCTCGCGTCGTGGAGATCTCGATACCGGGGAGACACCGTTCGTCTGCCAGCGTCTCCGGCCGGAAGAAGTCGTGGTTCGTGACCGCAATCCCGTCCAGCCCGCGTCGGCGCGCAGCCGCGAGCGTCAGGCGCGCGCCGATCGGGTCGTATCCCGCCGCGACGTCGGGGGCGGCGTGGAAAAAGCGGCTGTGCGTGTGGAGATCGCAGTCGAACACGGTCGACGTTGCCGGCGCCGTCTTATAAAATGACCCCCGGTACTGAGACCGATCACAGCGCGGTGCCAGCGGTCGAGTCGTCCGTCGCCGGTGAAATCGTTTTGACAAGACAAAAACAGCTCCAACAGTCCTTATCAGCCCCGGGTGGAAACGGAACCCAATGGCCGAGCCATCCCGGATCGTTGTTCGCAATCCGCAAAGCGGCGACGGAAAACGGACCCAACAGGCGCGTAGAATCGCGCTTGACCGCGGTTACGAAGTCCTCGACAGCGACGGCGGCGACCATACGGTCGAACTGGCGGCCGAGGCCGCGGCGCGCGGCGATGTCGTCGTCGCCTGCGGCGGAGACGGGACGCTCAACGGCGTCGTCGAAGGCGTTCGGGCCGCTGGACTGCTCGACGACGTCGGGCTCGGCGTCCTCCCCGCGGGGACGGGAAACGACTTCGCGGACAACGTCGGTATCCGGGGGATCCGACACGCGTTCGAGGTCATCGAGACCGGAGAGGAGCGTCGCCTCGACCTCGGATTGGCGAACGGGCAACCGTTTCTTAACTCCTGTGTCGGCGGGTTGACCGCGGAGTCCAGCGCACGGACATCGGGTGAGCTTAAACGCCGGTTGGGTGTTCTCGCGTACGTACTGACCACGCTCTCGATGGCTCACGATTTTGAAGGGCTTCAACTCCACGTGACGGCCGGTCCAGAGCGAGACCCGGTCTGGACCGGAGACGCGCTGATGCTGCTCGTCGGAAACGGCCGGCGGTTCCCGGGCGAACAGATGCGACAGGCGAACATGGAGGACGGTCGGCTGAACGTCGTCGTCATCGAGGACCGTCCGACGCTGCAGTATTTTTCACGAGGGGCGGCCGATAGACTGCTCCGACGGGACGCCGACTACGTCACCCGGTTAAATGTCTCGCACCTCCAGGTGACCCACGACGGTGACCCGGTGCTGTTCAGCCGGGACGGAACTATGACGGAGACCACAGAGCTCACCGCCGACGTCGAACCGAGAGCGATGCGGTTCCTCGTCGGACCGACATACGAGCCGGATCCGAGGTATTCGGCGGCGACGGCACAGCGGTAACGCGTTGAGCGATCGGTCCGACCCTCGGACTATTTAACACCCGCGTCCGGCAGTCGAGATATGAGGGCAGACGACTGCGCGGCCGGCCTCCGCCGGCGGCTCCGCCGCGTGACTCGACACCGGTGGATCGCCGCCAGATTGTGGTTGGAACGCACGTCGAACCTGATCCACCTCTCGGTGCTCGTGTTCGTCCCGCTGCTCATCGGGGTCGTCACCTGGCTTTCGAACACCGCAGACCTCGTGACGTTCCTCCTCTTCCCGCCGCTGGCCGCCGGCACGTACGCGCTGTTCTCTAACCCCGCGAACGCGTCGCCGTGGCAGTTCGTGTCCGGGATCACCGCCGGCGCGGTCTGCGGTTGGATCGCGGTCGTGGCGGTCGGTTCACCGCCGCCCGCGGCGACGGCGGTCGGCCTGACGGGCGCGATTCGCCCCGAGGGCGCCGCGCTGAGCGTGTTGCTCGCGGCGGTCGTCACGTGGGTCGTCGGGATCGACGAGCCGGCAGCGTTCTCGACGGCGCTGCTCGTGCTCGTCACCGGCGGCAATCAATTCATCTACGTCGCCGGCGTCGCCGCCTCGAGCGTTCTCGTCGCCGCAGGCTTCGTCGTGTACCGCGAGCGCATCTACGAGCGTCGCGGCGAGTATCTTTACCGTACGGTTCGGAGCGACGACGCGGTTCTGGTCCCGCTGTGGGAGGAGCCGGCCGACTCGGTCGCTCACTTCGCGGCTCGAATCGCCGGCGCACACGATGCCGGTAAGGTGGTTCTCGTCGGGTCCGCGGGGTCGCCACGGTCGGGGTCGACGAGTGTTGGGTTGACGAGTGTTGGGTCGACAAGCGTCGGGTCGACTGACTCGGTCGCCACGGATGTCGGTCCGACCGACGAACTCTCGACGGGAGTCGACTCGACCGCGGAGGCCGTCGACCGCTTGGAGCGGCTGGCGTCGGCGCTGCGAACCGGGTACGACGTCGACGTCGAGGTCGCCGTTATCCAGCCGACCGACCGCGTCCGGGACGTTCTCGCGGTCGCGTCGGACACCGGCTGTGATCTTATCGCGGCTCCGTACGACCCGGCCGACCCGACCACGTTCGAGGCCCTTTTGCAGGGGGAGAGAGACGTGATCGGGCTCCACTCGACGACCGACCGGACCGCGTGGGACGACGCGCTCGTCGGGGTCCGGTCGCAGAACAGGCTGGGCCGCGCGTCGATCGACTTTGCGACGCGGGTCGCGACCCGTGTGAGTCTGTGTCACGCCGTCGCTGATGTCGACGATCGGCGGGCCGCCGAACGCATGCTGGACACGATGGCCGACGCGTTCGGGTCATCAAGCGAGACTCGCGTGACGACGCGGCCGCTCGTCGAGTTCCTCGACGACGCGACCGCGGAGTACGACCTGCTCGTGGTCGGTGCGAGCACGGATCGATCGAGCGTGTCACGAGCCGTGACACCTCCGACGTACCGCGGCATCGATCCGGAGTGTGACCTCGCCGTCGTCCACCTCGCCGATCCGGAATCGGGCCTTGACGATGGAGGCGTCGTGACCGCTTAGAACGTGATGATCTCGTAGTCGCCGTCGACGAGCGACCGGATGCTCGGATGGCCGTCGTACTCGTCGAGGACGGTGAGACCGGCGTCCGCGACCGCTTCTTCGACGCCGAACGCGCCGGAACAGTAGTCGCAAACCGCAGCGTTGTCACGAACCGCCTGATACAGCTCGTGGTAGTCGCTTTCCTCGTCTTCGAGCTCCGGGATCCATTGGGTGCCTGCACCGTCAAAAATAAGTTCGAGCTCGTCGCCGTCGGTTTCCGCGAACCCCTTTGCCGCTTCGAGGGCGTTCGCCATGCGGCCGTAGTCGGCGTGCGATTCGTTGCCGGCCAAAATTACGATTGCTGCTTTCGCCATTGTGCCTGTTTATATACGGCACCCACGGAAAACCCCGCCGCGGCTGTGTGTCTCTAGCGCCGATTCGACACGTCACAACATAACAATCCAACAATCTACCGCGATCGCTGTTCGGTCGGTTATGATACAGCGGATACCACCCATCTTATCGACCAAACTGCGCGCGCCTGTCGACATATGGGAACGTACGCAGCGACAACGAGTGGAACCTGCCTTCGATGAGGAGACGTGGCCGACATGCTCTTGAGCGTGGTATTTAAACACGGAGTATGGTAGGTTTCACGCTCGCCTCGGCAGGGATCGCTACGGTAGTCGTTTTACTGGCTCTCAGTGCATTTTTCTCAAGTTCTGAGACTGCAATATTCTCGTTACCTCCGGAATGGTTCGAGCAGGAGGCTGCGACGGACGATTCCCGGGCACACGTACTGAAGAAGCTCCGTGACGACCCACATCGGCTGTTGGTGACACTTCTGGTCGGTAATAACGTCGTCAACATCGCCATATCGAGTATCGTGACTGTCCTGATCGCCAGCTACCTTCCGTCGGGGTCCGCGATCGTCGTGACCACGGTACTCACGAGCTTCCTCGTCTTAGTTTTTGGTGAGATCGTCCCGAAGGCGTTCGGTCTCGGTAACGCAGAGACGTGGTCGTTGGCGGTCGCCTTACCGATCCGGGCCGTTGAGCGGATTCTCTCTCCGCTCATTTCACTTTTTGACGTGATCACTCGCCGTATGAACGCGCTCATCAGCGGGGACAGCGGGATCGAAAAACCATACACCGATTGACATCCTCCGTTTTCGTTCCATTCGATCAGCGGTCCCGCCGGGATATTTCCTCGCCTTTTTCTCGTTCTTCTTTTCGGGTCGGGTCGAGCATTCGACGGATAGAGGCGGACCCGTCGCGCCGGGTTCGCCCCTTGGAGATTCGAATCCCTTCGAAGGTCGCTGTCGGACGATCCGGAGCCGCATCGAGATGGTCCATATGGACGACGACCCAGGCGAATACGCCCACTGCCGCCGTCAGACCAAAGAACGTCGCCCACGAAGCCGCGGCTCCGAGATCGGCAGCGGCGACGACGCCGCCCGCAAGCACGTAGACGAACGCCACGAACACCGAGATCACCATAACCGTCGCCAACAGGTCGTTGACAGCTGTAACCCGAGCGTTGTAGTCAATCCACTCGGCGTAGCTCCGGATGAGCCGCTCCTCGAACTGCTGCCGAGGCTCTTCGTTTCCATCGACCACAGCCCGTGGATCCGGGCCCTGGTCCGCTCCTCCCTGGTCCACCCTCGCACGTGCGAAATCGGCGATCGCAACCTCCACCGCCTCGGGATCGAGTCCGCCCCGAATGTCTGAGGCGGTGTAGGTCACTGCTGCGAGTCCCGTGGACGCGAGCAAGAGAATTCCCCCGGTGATCGTGAACGGATTGATGAACGCGGCTACCTGGAGATCCGTTTGAACGAGAATAGTGCCACCGGTGACGAGGATTCCGATGAGAAGCAGATTCGCTTTCAGGATCTCGATCGCCTTCGTGTCTATTTCGCGGAGCCGTTCGACCTGGTAGTCGAACGTCGTTCGTAGCTCTTCACGGGTCGCCGCGGCGACTGTGGGGTCGATCGCCGACTCTTTGTCACCCCGAAGAGACTGCTTCCCAGCCGAATTGACGAATCGGGGGGATCCGTCCGTGGTCTCGGCGGGTCGGTCTCCGGATCCACCAGACTGCTCCCCTCGGTCGGTCATACGTCAGCTGTTTCCGAAGCATCGCCGTAAGGCTACCGGCGAGGAATGGGTCCGGTTCCGGTGGGAGGCCCGCGTTCCCGAGTCGTTTTATTCTCCTGTTGTGATGACTCTCTATGAGTCAATCGCCCCCTGATCCGGAGCCGTTTCGGTACGACAGCGAGGTGGAGCCGGGAGAGAAGCGACACATCCGGTACGAAATCGGCGAGACGTACCTCGGCGATCCGATCGAGATGCCCGTGACGATCATAAACGGCGAGGGCGGCGGACCGACTCTGTTTTTGAGCGCGGGGATCCACGGCGACGAGCTCAACGGCGTCAAGGTCGTTCAGGAGGCCGCCGCGAGCTACGAACCCGCCGATCTCCACGGCACACTCGTTTGTTTACACGTCTGTAACGTGCCGGCCTACGAGGCACAACGCCGCGACACGCCGATCTACGACCAGGATCTGAACCGATCGTTTCCGGGGAAAGAGCGCTCGAACACCACCGAGCGGATGGCGAACCGGATCTATCAGCGATTCATCTCGCAGTGTGATCTCGGATTGGATTTCCACACGTCGACGCGGAATCGAACGACCATCTACCACGCCCGTGCCGACCTCGACAACCCGGCTGTCCAGCGACTCGCGCGCGCGTTCGCAACGAACGTCGTGCTGTACGGCGGCGGCGATACGGGCTCGCTCCGATCGACGGCGACGGCGGACGGGATTCCGACGGTGACCGTCGAGATGGGGCGCGCACACCGGTTCCAACCCGTGCTCGTCGAGAAGGCGCTAGAGGGGATCGAAAGCGTCCTCGCCGAGTACGAACTCCTTCCCGGCGAGGCGGTCCACTGGCCGGGATGGTATCAGACGACCTCCGCCGACAGCACGAAACGGTGGCTACGGGCCGACACCGGCGGGCTCGTCGAGATGGAGTGGGGTCCGTATCCGCTCGTTTACGAAGACGAGACGATCTGCACGATCACGAACCACTTCAAAACGGAGGAGCACGCGGTCGAATCCCCCTTCGACGGGTTGATTGTCGGCTCGCTGGAAAATCCGGTCGCCGCGCCCGGACATCCCCTCTGTCACATCGTTCGACTGGACGGTGAGACCCGACGAGAGATCGAACGAGAGATCGAGATCGGCGAGTTCGACGGCTATCGCGCTCACGGCGACGCGTGGGCTGACGACTGAAAGCGATCCCCGCCGCCCGACGGCTCGTCGTCCGTTCTCGCCGCTGATAGCCACGGGGGTGAGTTTAACCCGACCGCCGGCAGACCGCGAACCATGATCGAGGTGGCGGGGTTACGGAAGACGTACGGCGACTTCGCTGCCGTCGTCGACAGCAGCTTCTCCGTCGACGAGGGGGAGGTGTTCGGCATCGTCGGACCGAACGGAGCGGGGAAGACGACGACCCTGAAAGTGCTCGCCGGGCTCGTCGACCCGACCGAGGGAACCGTGGAGGTCGCCGGCTTCGCCTCCGACGACCCCGAAATGCGCCGGCAGCTGGGATTTCTCCCCGAGGAGTCGCCGCTCTACGAGGAGATGACGCCGCGGTCCTATCTCCGGTTTTTCGCAGACCTGTACGACGTGCCCGGTGACGTCGCGGACGAGCGGATCGCGGCCGCGCTCGACCGGCTCGAGCTCGACCATCGAGAGCGCCGGCTCGGGGACATGTCGAAAGGGATGAAACGGAAGGTCGCCATCGCGCGCTCGCTCGTCAACGACCCGGACGTCCTCGTGTACGACGAGCCCGCGTCGGGGCTCGACCCGGTGACGACGAACGCCGTATTGGAGTTCACCCGTGAGCTCCGGGCGACCGGGAAGACCGTCGTCTTCTCCGCACACAACCTGTACCACGTCGAATCCGTCTGTGACCGCGTCGTCGTAATGAACGACGGCCGGATCGTCGCTCGCGGGAGCGTCGACGGGATCCGTGAGCGACACGGCGAGACGAGCTACCACGTCTTCACCGACGTCCCCCCCGATCGAACCGGCTTGTTGGGCGCCCTCGACGTCGCACCCGAAGAGATCGGTGACCGCTTTCGGACCGTCGTCCCGGATATGGACGCGGTCGACGCGGTCCGGGAAGCGGTGACCAGCATCGGCGGCGAGGTCGTCGACATCCGCACGCGAGAGCCGAGCCTCGAAGACGTGTTCCTCGATATCGTCGGGCGGCCGATACCAGGGAGAGCCACCGGAGACGCGGCCGCGTCGAACAGTGGCGCGGAGCGGGGATCGAAAGACGGGCCGGAGGGAGCCGAGTGATCGACCGCCTCCGGAGGGTCCTCCGGGTCGCCCGATGGGAGACGGTCCGGGCGGGCGGTGGGGTCGACAGACGGACGCTGCTCGCGGTGCTCGCGCTGCTTTCGGTTGCCGGAGTGGTCCTCGGTGGAGGCCTGGCGGCCGGCGTCGTCGGGATCGACGTCGACCGCGACGTGTATCGCGTCGGCGTCGACACCGAGTCCCCGTACGCGGACGCAGTCGAGGCGCGGCCGTCTCTCACGCCAGTGTCTGCCGATCGGGCATCGCTCGGCGAGACGGTCGATATCCTCGTCCTCGACGACGGCGTCGTCGTCGCCAGCGACACACCGAAGAGCGAGGCGGCTGCGGCCGAGTTCCGCGAGGCCGTCGAGGCCCACAACGAGCGACTGATGGCCGCCGAGGAGAACGCGACGGCGGCGTTCCCACTCACAGTCAGCCTGCAGTACGTGAGCCGAACGAGCGGGCTCGGCGTGGAAGAGACGCTGGGCGGATCGGCTGACGATGACGGTGGCGCCGGAGAGAGCGGTGCCACGGACGACGAGGGAGACGATACTGCCACGGGGGAGGCTGACGAGGACTCCGACGTATCGACCGATTCCGACGGCGATGACGCTGAGGATAGCGATGACAGCGGGCTCGCAGTCCCGTCAGTCAGCGGCGGCGCGTTCGGTGCCGACACGGTGGGCGCTCCGGGAGCGATCACGCCCCCGTTCCCGTTCGTCTCGCTTCTGCTCGCGTTCGTCTTTCTCGTGCCGATGAATTTCTTGATTCAGGCGTACGGCTCCTCCGTGCTCGATGAACGGACGAACCGTCGCGGCGAACCACTGCTCGTGACGCCGCTCGCACCCGCCGACATCGTCGCCGGAAAGACGCTCCCGTACGTCGCAGTTGCGGTCCTCATCACGACGCTTATCGCGGTCGCGGTCGGCGGCGGAGTGCTCTCCGTGCTCGCCGTGTTACCGATCGCCGCGACGTTTCTCGCGGCCACTTTCGTCGGTGCGATGTTCGCGCGCTCATTTAAAGAGCTCACCTTCGTGACGGTCGGCGTGAGCGTGCTGCTCACGACGTACGCATTCGTTCCCGCGATCTTCACGAACGTCACTCCCGTGGCGCTCGTGTCGCCGCTCACGCTCGTCGTGTACGACCTGCAAGGCGAGGCCGTCTCCACCGGTGAGTTCCTCTTCTCGACGACACCGATGGCGGTCGGCGCGCTGCTGCTGTTCGGGCTCGGGCTCGGCGTCTACCGCGAGGAGGACATGTTCACGCAGAAGCCGGTGTCACGGAAGTTCCTCGACGCGCTCGCGGTGCGGCTCGCCGAGGTCGGAGCAGCGGGTATCGGAGTGTCTCCCCGCCACCGACTCCGCGCACTCGGCTCCGTGGCGTTCCTCACGGCCTGTACGATCCCGTTCGTCTTCGTCGCGGAGCTGCTCGCGGTCGCGCTGTTGTTCGCGCTCCCGATCACGGTGTCGATCCCCGTCCTGCTCGTGACGATCGCGTTCATCGAGGAGGTCGCAAAGAGCGTCCACCTGTACGCGGGGTTCGAGCGCGGCGTCTTCGCCCGGACCGACCGAGTCGCCGTCGCGGTCGGACTCGCATCCGCGGTCGGCTTCTTTCTCGCCGAAAAGGCAACCGCGGTCGTCCAGGCGGTCGGGCTCACCGAGCTGTACGTCGGACGGGCCGCGTTCGGAAGCGTCGCCGGCGTGGCGGGGCTCTCGCCACCGGTCCTCGTCGCGCTGTTTCTCGCACCGCTCGCGCTTCACGGGTTCGCGACGACGCTCGCCGCGGTCGGCGCGAGCCGAAACCGGACGTACTACGCGCTGACGCTGGCGCTGGCGACGCTGATTCACGCCGCGTACAACTTCGGGGTGGTGAGTCTTCATGGGTAGCCGACTGACGATCGCCGGCCGGGAGCTCGCGGGGTTGCGCGCCGAGAAAACGATCCTGTTAGCGATCGGGATCCAGCTGTTCATCGCCGCGTTCTCGTCGTTCCTCGTCGTCGGTCTCGTCTCGATGTACGACCCGGGTGGGCTCAGCGGCGCGGAGATCGAGGTCGCGGGCGCGGGAGATGCGGTGGCTGACCTCGAACGCGCGTCCGACGACGTCCCCGGTGCCTCGGTCACGCGCTACGAGAGCGCAGGCGCGGCGCGGCTCGCCTTCGAGCGCAACGCCGCCGACGCGGTGGTGGTGACGAATCGTGCCGAGGACGGCGGTATCGACGTCGTAGCGACGGCGCCGGACGCGACCGTCGAGACGACCGTGATCGTCGTCCAGCTGCGCGAACTGCTCCGGACGCACGAGCTGAACGAACGCGAGTCGCGGGCGGCGTTTCTCGCTGAATCACCGCTCCCGCTGCCCGATCAGAGCGGCTCCAGCCCGTACTTCACGTTCACGTACACCGTGTTGATTCCCGTCTTGGTGTTTCTCCCCGTGTTCATCTCGGGATCGCTCGTCGTCGACTCGATCACCGAAGAGATCGATCGGGGGACGCTCGAACTGCTTCGAGTCGCGCCGGTGACGCTCCCTGAGATCGTCGACGGAAAAGCCATCGCTGCTATCGCGATCGCCCCCGGACAGGCCCTCCTGTGGCTGGTACTGCTCCGCGCGAACGGGACGCCCGTCGCCAACGTCCCGTCGATACTCGCGTTGATGACCGCACTGACGACCCTCGTCGTCGCGCTCGCTGTCGCCATCTCGGCGCTCGCGCCCGACCGCCGGGCCGCGCAGTTCCTCTACTCGATCGGGGTGTTGGTCCTGTTCGGCGGGGCGACGGCCATGGCCGGTGGCCCCGCGAACGCGGTCGCGCGCCTCGCGATCGACAGCACCGACGCGACGACCGGCGCACTCGTCGTCGCCTACGCGGTGATCGCTGCGGTCGCGTACGCCGGTGTTCGGCGGCTCGTCGCCGTCAACGGATTCGAGGGGGGATAGTGACTTTCGGAGCTCGCCTCACCACCGATCCCTGAGCCGCCCGCCGAGCAGTCGAAGCCGCTGCACGCTTGGGAGGCTCCAACCAAGCGCGGCCGCGACGAGCCGGGTTCCGACGGTCGTCGCCGCACACGCCGCGGCAGCGAATCCGGGTGAGGCGCCGGCGAGACCGACCAGCCAGTACGCGCCTCCGCCCAACACCGCACAGCTCGCGTAGAAGTCCTCGAAGAGAATGAACGGGGCGCGGTCGAGGAGAATATCCGCGACCGCGCCGCCGCCGGCAGCGTTGATCGTCGCGACGGCGACGACGCCGAACGCCGACACCCCGGCGTCGGTCGCGACGATGGCGCCGGTCGTGGCGAACGCGGCAAGCCCGATCGCGTCCGCGACGAGCGTGATCGGGTGGGTGTCAGGCGAGGCGAGCGCGGTGCTCAACGCAATTGCGAGCGCCACTCCGATCAGCCCGAGCGCGATCTCGGTCGGCGACTGCAGCGCCAGCGGCACGCGGTTCACCAAGAGGTCTCGTGTCACGCCGCCCGCGAACGCCATCGCCAGCCCCACGACGGCGACGCCGAACAGGTCGAACTCCTCGCGGATCGCCTTCGTGGCCCCGACGAGCGCGAACGCGACGAGTCCGATCGTGTTCATGACGGCGAACGGGTCGCCGAACAACACCCCGAGAAGGTCCTGTGTCACTGCGTGTCAGTAGTCGAACGCACCTCTTGAGCGCTCCGTCTCGGCCGCGAAGACGCAGACACCAGACAGCCGAGCGTCGCGCTCCGACGCTACCCGCCGAACGCGCCCAAACTCGACTGTAGCTCGCGCTCAGGCACCTCGTCCGTCAGCTCGTAGCCGACCAGCTCCCGCGCGTCGACCGCGTACGTCGAGCCATCGCGGTCAAGCACGAGCACGCGCCCTTTCCACCCCCGTACCGTCCCGGCGGCCATCGTCTCCGCGACGGGTCGCTCGTCGAGGGCGAGCCCGTCGTCGAAGTCGAATCGCTCGATCGGGTCGAAGCGATCGAGCAGGGACTCCCACGCCGCCTCGTCGACCGCGCGACCGAACCCCTCCAGCTTGGTCGGTACCCGGACCCGGTCGACGAGGTCGTCGCCGCTCGCCAACTCGGCCTCGACCTCGCGGGCGATCCGTCCGTCCGGGAAGGTACGGACGTGTGCCGCTCGATCAGCCCCCTGCTCGCGGAGCCGGGTCTCCAGCCGCCAGAGACGGGTGACGCCAACCTTCAGCACGTCGGGAGCGAAGGCGGCGAGGTACATCGCGTGCTCCTCGTGACAGTCCATCTCGTCTTTCAGACACGTCCCCGTACACCGGGCGCACACCCAGACGCCGCCGTGGACGTCACAGTACGGCGCGTCGGAGGCGTCGCAGGCGACGTGGTCGCTGTCGTGAACCGTGCCCGCACACCGTCTGTCACCCAGTCCGTACGCGAGGTCCGTGCCGGGGGCCGCCTCGACGAAGTCGACCGCACCGCCGCTGGCGACGTAGAACCCCTCGCCCGTCTCGTAGCCGACGACCTGCACGCGTTCCCGTAGGCGGACCGCCGACTTAGGCGCATCGTCGCAGGGATTTAATCGGGAGCGGAAGCTATCGACGGCCATGCTCACCGCGTCGCTCTCCGCGACTCCCCACGACGACGAGGTCGCGCTCGCGCTGACCGTCTCCAACGACGGCGACGAGCCCGTCACGCTCCGGTTCCGAACCGGGCAGCGAGCCGATTTCGCGGCCTACGCGGCCGAAAAAACCGGTGAGGCAGACGCGTCCGGTCCGCCCGATCCCGTGTGGCAACACGGCGCCGGGAGGATGTTCACGCAGGTTCTCGGCAGCGAGACGCTCGCCGCCGACGAGTCGGTCACGTACGAGGCGGCGTGGTCGGGCCCGTGCGCCGGAACCTATCGGATCGTCGGGATGCTGACCGCCGAGGATTCAGACGTCGAGGCGGTCGCGAACATCGACATCGACTGAGCGCGGGCCCGCGGCTAGCGCTCTATCAACGGCTCGTCGGTCAGCTCAACGCCGAAGATCCGCCCACCGCGCAGGTAGTCGACGCCGATAAACGCGAGGCCGACACCGCCCATCGCGGCCCCGAGCGCTGCCGTGATCTCCGCCGTCTCTGCGGGAATTCCGCCGCTGAACGTGTTGATCGCGTTCAACAGGATCGCACCGGCGAGCGCCAGATTGCCGGCGCCGACGACTCGAATCGGTGCGAGTCCGGCGACGCTTCGGTCGCGGCCCGCGGCGAGAAACGCGCCTGCCGCGAGGAGAAACAAAATCCCCTGCAGCGCCCGGAGCGGCGTTCCCCAGACGCCGCCGAAGAGGGCGGTGAGCCCGAGCACCCCGAGGAGCAGCGCGCTTCCGAGCATGGTGAACCACGCGCGTTTCACGCGGCGTCACCTCCGGAGTCGCTGCCGACGGGCGAGTCGCCACCGCCGTCGGAACCGACGCTGTCACCGTCGCCGGAATCGGCGCCGGAACCGTGGACCGCGCGCTCCACGACGGCTTCGAGACGCTCGCGCTCGCGATGGCTCGTCTCGGCGTCGGTCCGCACCTCGATCAGGTGTGAGCCGTCGGCGTCGCGGGCCTGTTTATAAACGGTGGCGAGCTCGGCAGCGATCGCATCCGGTCCTCCGGCCGCGTCGACCGCTCCCGGTCGGGCATCGATCCGGGTGTACGCCAGCCCGTGGAGTTCGGCCATCGGTTCGAACGCGATCCCGTGCGGCGTTTTGAACGACTCCGTGAACTCCGGCTCGAACTCCTCGATCGGCAGGGCGTGGAAGATCCCGCCGCCGTCGTTGTTTATCAGGACGATCGTCACGTCGACCTCACAGCGGTCGATCGCGAGGAGCCCGTTCGTATCGTGATAGAGGGCCAGATCGCCGACGACGAGCGTGAGGTCGTCGGTCGTTGCGGAGCCCGCGCCGAGCGCGCTGGAAACGATTCCGTCGATTCCCGAGACCCCGCGGTTGCCGAGGGCGGTGACGCTCGTCGTCGACGAGGAGACAAATCTATCAAGGTCCCGTACAGGCATCGAGTTGGAGACGAACAGCGTCGCCGGGTCGGGGAGCGCGTCGGCGACGACGCGAAGAATGTCACCCTCGTGGAAGGCAGACGTCGGGCGAGCGGCGTCCGGTCGCTCCCCGTCCCGCTGGTGGATCTCTCCTGCGGTCCGGTCGGCGGCCTCCCATCGTTCGCGCCAGTCCGTATTTCCACCGCCGCTCGGGACGAGCCGAGAGAGCCGAGCGCAGAGT
>SL_4KL_010_BRINEDRAFT_10000154_pt1 | contig 31318 bp, 29 predicted proteins | sample SodLak_010_BRINE_2_FD_10664 | JGI IMG/M metagenome (IMG submission 10664) | reverse complement strand
CGAGGCCACACACCAACCGTTCGATGTCCTGGTTCACGGGGATAGTGCCTTCGTCGTCTGGGACGCTGATGCGTACGCGGATGGGGATCACGACGACGATGATCACGACGATCATCACGACGACGAACACGACGACGACCACGATCACGATGACGGCGGTGACGTCGACACGTTCGCATTCTTTACCTCGGGCGGTACGGCACTCATCCATGAAGGCCATGAAGAAGACACCGGTGTCGTCGACGACTGCAGCGCCGTCGAAAACTACGTTATCGCGGAGCCGGACCACGGCCGCGTCGTGCTTGAACTGACTCCGGCAGAGTAGGCAGTCGACTCAGTCAAGGACCGCGGAGGGTGCGGTGACCGCTTCGAGCCGCCCCGGACAACTCATTTCGGTTTCGCCCCGTTGTTAAAACTCGGGTGTTGAATAATAATACTTTTACCGTCCAGCGAACAATTAGAGGATATGAATCTCACAAGGAGGAATCTCTTGCGGACCGGTGTCGCGTCCGCCGCAGGAGTCGGCGCTGCCGGCTGCCTCGGAATGGGAAGCCCGCTCGACGGGGACGGCGGTCAGTCAGTGTACACGGCGTTTTTTACCATTCAAGACTGGGCAGACCACGTCGCTGGAGACCGGTTTGAGATCAGAAACCCAGTATCCGTCGGACAGATGGGCCACGGATGGAGCCCCGACGGCAACGTCGCACGCGACATCGCGTCCACGAGCGCGTTCTTCTATCTCGACACGCCCGAGTTCTCGTGGGCGCAGGACGTTGCCGCCGAACTCGAACGCGACTACGACGATGTCGCGACGTACAATCTTCTCGACGGGCTCGGACCACAGCTCATCGGTTTCGACTCCGGCGCGCTCCCCGAATTCGATCGCGGCCACGAATACCCGCGAGAGAGCCTCCGACTCGAGGAGTTCGACATCTACGACCTCCGCTCTGACGACCAGCTCGGATACTGGCACACCGGACACTGGCACGGCGGCGTTCCCGACGTCCCGATCGATTCCACCGTCCCGGTCGGTCTCGTCATCGAAGACGACCAAGACCGCGTCGTCCCGCTCGGCGACGGCGAGCGATACCAGGTCGACGCCCGGATCGCCGAGGGCGAGGCCGACCTCGTAGAGATCGCGGCCCACGGACGACAAGTCGAACTCTCCGGGATCGAGACCGGACGTACCGCGGTCGTCTTCGAAGTGCTCGAAGAGGGGGAGGTCATCTACGACACCGCCAACGAGCCGGCGGCCTTCGAAGTCGTCGAGCAAGGGGATACGGGTGCCTCAGAGTTTCACGACCCGCACGTCTACGCTGATCCCGTCCTCGGTCAGGAGATGGTCGGGGGAATCCGCGACGCGTTAGTCGAACTCGACCCCGAGAACGCCGACGCCTACGAGGAGAACGCCGCCGCGTACACCGATCGAATGGACGAGGTCCACGAGGCGTTCGAATCGCTCGCTGAAGACGCCGATCGCGATATCGCCGTCCTCGCCGGCCACGACTCGTTTCAGTACCTCGAACGGCGATACGACTTCGAGCTTCGAACGCCGGTCGGGATCTCTCCGGACGCCACCGAGTCGTTCGAGGATATCGCCGGCCTCATCGAGATCATCGAGGAGCACGACATCCACACCGTGCTGTACGACCCGTTCGAGGCGCCCGACCCGGAGACCGACGTGCCACAGATGATCGACGTGATCTTCGAGAACACCGACGTGGAGAACGCCGAGCCGCTCACGCCGGCAGAGGGGACGACACCGACGTGGCAGGACGACGAGTGGGGATGGGTCGAACAAATGGTAGAGATCAACGTGCCGTCGCTCCGAACGGCCCTCGATGCGTAACATGAACCTCGATGCGTAACATGAATGTAGTAGCGCCTGTTGGAAACGCCAAGCGCGTGGACGCAATAAAGCAAACGATGGCAACGACGACAACGGAGCAGTCACGGTGAGCGCGGTCATCGACGTCGAAGACGTCACGTTCAGCTACGGCGACAGTGTCGCGGTCGACAACGTCACGCTCTCCGTCGACGACGGCGAGTTTCTCGGGCTGATCGGACCGAACGGCTCCGGGAAGACGACCCTGCTACACCTCATGTTGGGGTTGAACGAGCCCGACTCCGGCTCGCTCTCGCTGTTCGGGACGCCCGCCCACGAGTTCGACGACGGCGAACGGATCGGCTACGTCGGCCAGCGCGCCGCCGACCGCGGCGACGCGATGCCCGTAACCGTTCGGGAAACCGTGTTGATGGGCCGGTTCGCCCGCGCCGGTCGCGCCCGACTGACCGATCGGGACCGCGAGATCGCCCACGAGGCGATGCAGACCGTGGACGTGCTCCCGCTCGCCGAGCGACGCGTCAGTTCGCTGTCCGGCGGACAGCGCCAGCGAGCGTTCATCGCACGAGCGCTCGCCTCCGAGGCCGACATCCTCGCGCTCGACGAGCCGACCGTCGGGATCGACGCGAACTCCCGAGACCGGTTCTACGACCTGCTCGATGAGCTGAACGCCACCGGAATGACGATCATCCTCATCGAACACGACATCGGTGTCCTCACGAAACACGTCGACACGGTCGCCTGCATCAACGTCGAACTGTATCACCACGGAGACACGGTCTCGTTCCTCGAGAGCGACGCGCTGGCGGACGCTTACGGGCGAGCCAGCGGAATTCTCGAGCACAATCATCAATGAGCGTCGAGTACGAGGAAGAAGGCGCTACGGAGCACGGATCGAAACCCGCGGCCGCGGGTAGAGAGGTCTCGCGTCGTGAGCTCACCGAACTCATCGGTGTCGGTCTCGTCGGCGTCCTCGCGGCCTGTATGCTGGGCTTTCTGCTGTTGGATTGGGTTCGCGACGCGCCGGGCACCGTCGGCGCGGTCGCGGACGCGTGGTTCACGGGATTCCTGACGCTCGGTGCGTGGGCCGACTTCTATCTCGGGACAAACGTGTTCCGCCATCCGTTCGTGTGGCGGGCGGCCGCGACGGGGGTTCTCGTCGGGATTGTCGGCCCGGTCGTCGGCGCGTTCCTCGTCCACCGGCAGATGGCGCTGATCGGCGAGACCCTCGCGCACACCGCCTTCGCGGGCGTCGCGTTCGGCATGCTCTTCGTCGCGTTCGGCGCGGGAGTCGCGAGCGGCGCGGTGGCCCTTTTCGGCTCGAGCGGAACCCTCCTCCTCGTCGCGCTCATCGTGAGCGCGGTCAGCGCGCTCGGGCTGCAGTGGCTGACGGACCGGACCGACAGCTACGGAGACGTTCCAATTGCTATCGTGCTCACAGGGAGCTTCGCGGTCGGGACGCTCGTGATCAGCTGGAGCCGTGATTTCATCTCCATCGCGATCAACATCGAGGACTTCCTGTTCGGAAGCCTTGCTATCGTCACCGCCACGGGCTCCCGGCTCGTCGCGCTTTTGACCGTCGTCGTCGTCGGGCTCGTCGTCTACAACTACAAGCAGTTCCTGTTCATCACGTTCGACGAGCGTGCAGCCCGCGTTGCGCGCCTCAACGTGGAGCGATACAACGCCTTGCTCATCGTGATGACCGCGACGGTCGTCGTCGGCGCGATGCAGATCCTCGGTGTGATCCTCGTCGCCGGGCTGCTCGTCATCCCCGTCGCCGCCGCCTCGCAGGTCGCCCAGAGCTTCCGGGAAACGCTGTATCTCTCCGTGCTCGTCGGACAGGTCGCGGTTCTCGGCGGGTTAGCTGTCTCTATCGGAGTCGGACTTCCCCCCGGCGGATCGATTATCGTCATCGCCATCGGTGCGTACCTGCTTTCGATCGCTGTCTCCGGCCGGACGGAAGCCCTCTCGATGCACTGATCGGCCGTCCGTTTTTCCGCGAACCCGGGTGGGCGTTTTGATCGCATAGCCCCCGAGTTCGACTGCTTTCCACAGACCCTTATGTCGCAACCTCGACCGTGACGTATGGGAAAAAGAGAAACCTACACTATCACCGGTCCCAACGGTGACGAAGAATCGTTCGAACTGCCTGCCGGCCTCGTTGACATCCTCAGCGAGCAGGGGGAGCAGTCGACCCGCGTCGTCAGCGACGTCGTGGTGCAGGCGATGGCTCAGCAGGCGCACGTAATCGCTCATCACAGTGAGGGCGAAGTACCAGAGGACATCGCCGAGATGAACGAGACGGCCGCCGAGCTGTTCGAAGAGCGCTTCGGACAGTCGCTCGAAGACGCGCTCGGTCACTCGCATTAAGCCGCGTTCGGCGCCTCGTACTGGACGAGGCTTCGGAAAGAGCGCCGCGCGACGGCGGCGACTTCTTTCATAAATGCCGGCCGCTTAAGTCGCGCTGGAACGTACGTACTACTATGAGCGAAAGGACGGACGCGCCGGTGTTGATATTCGACGGTGACTGTCCGTACTGCTCGATGGCAGCGGTCGCGCTGCGCCGTCTCGATGGCGTTGAGGCGGTGCCGTGGGAGGCCGATCCAGTCGGTCCGTTTCTCGACGCACAGTTCGGCTCGCGTCCGTTCGCGATGGTGCTTGTCGACCCGGGCGAGCGACTGGTGTACGCCGGGCGATCGGCGGCGGAAGAGCTGGCGGAACGGGCCGGAACCCCTGGGATCGTCGGCGGACTCGTTCGGGAAAATTACGACCGAATCGCGGACGTCGTGGGTACGCTTTCAGGCCGCGGCCGGGACCCGGACGACTTCCACAACACGTATGAGCTCGACGCCGACGCGGCGACGCTCGTCGACAATCTCCGTCCGGCGACCAGCGAACCGCCAGAACTTACGGGGTAAGCCGTGTCAGATGTCGACTCGACTCCGGATCCGGATCGCGACGCCGTCGACACCGGTTGTTCGGTCGGCGGGACGTACACGCTCCTTATCCACGTTCCGACGGCCGTTACCGTCGAGGTCGGCGCGCTCGGCGCGTACGAGTTGCCGGCCGGCCCGTACGCGTACACCGGGAGCGCGCTCGGAGCCGGCGGCTTCTCTCGGGTGGACAGACACCGTCGCGTCGCCCGCGGCGACCACGACGTGCGCCACTGGCATATCGACTACCTGCTCGGACGCCCCGACACCGACCTCACCAGCGTCGTTCGGAGCGTCGGGATCGACGCGGAGTGTGCGGTTGCCGGCCGGCTCCCGACGGGACCGATCGACGGGTTCGGCGCGTCTGACTGCGACTGCGAGAGTCACCTCGCGACGGGGTCGACGCTCAGCGGGCTCGTGGCTCGCGTTCGCGGCGCTCACGAGGCGGCGGTCGCTCGCCGAGACGGCGACGAAAGCGGCGGTCTCGTCGAAATCGATGTCGTCCCGGGCGAGCCCGAGAGCGTGAACCGATGAGCGGCCGTGGATCGTCAGCGCCCCCTCCTACAGGTCGTACCGTTCGACGACTTCGCTGAGCTGTTCGCGACGCCCCTCGACAGCGTCCTCACGTAGCGCCGCTTCTTTGGCGGTCGGACAGGTGAGCTCCGGAACCGATGCCGGTTTTCCCGCCTCGTCGAGTGCGACGAACGTGAAGTAGGAGGTCGTGGTCCGTCGCTCCTCGTCGGTTCGAGGGTTCTCCGCTCGGACGTCCACTTTTACGTCGAGACTCGTCCGCCCGACGTTGAACACGTACCCCTCGACGACGACGACCTCACCCATTTCGATCGGCGCGATGAAATCAACGTGATCCATCGAAGCAGTGACCACCTGCCGGTTCGAAAAGCGCATTCCGGCGATCGCCCCGCAGATATCCATCCAGTGTAACACAGCGCCACCGAGCGCTCGGCCGAGGTTGTTCGTGTCGTTCGGCAACAGCAGCTCAGTCATCTCCGTATACGACTCTGCGATCGTCGCCGTCTCGTCCATGGTTCGGCTCCGGCGCGCGGGAACTTGAACCTCCGGCCCGCGGCCGGCCTAGTCAGACACGTCGTGTGATTCGTCGGATCAGGACTCTTCGTGAGGCCCGTCGTCGAACTGGAGCGAGTCAGGTGAGCGGCCGGCCTCGTCGAGCACGTTGTCAGAAACTATGATTGGGCAATCGATCCGCACGGCGAGCGCGAGCGCATCGGAGGGGCGCGCGTCGAAGACGAATCCCTCCGGCTCACCGTCTTCATATCGCTCAGCGTCGACCTTCGCGTAGAACGTCCCGTCACGCAGGTCGTCGATCCGGATTCGATCTATCGCCCCACCGAATTCGGTGAGCATCTCGACGAGCAGGTCGTGCGTGAGCGGTCGGTCGAACGGCTCCCCCTCCAGGGCCATTCCGATCGACTGCGCCTGATCGGCGCTGACGAAGATCGGGAGATACTCACCGCGCGCGGAGAGAATGACTGCCGGCACGTCGCCGCCGGGCGCAGAGCCCGCTCCGACTCCCACGACCTCGGCTTCGTGTTCCATACCGTTTCTTGGCGGTGCCGACATGAATAGCTGTCCCACGCTGACGGCCGGAGGGGGGATTATCGATCGAACGTGCGACTACCGACCGACCGTACGATACCAGTACACCCACGCGAGCGTGAACACGACGGCGGCACCGAGGAAGAACACGAGTCCCGGTTCGAGCAGGGAGACGGCGTGTTCCGCCAGCGGGTCGGTGACGACCTCAACGGCGCCGTCGAGATCGGTTGCCGGCTCGTCGGCATCCGGTGCCGTTTCGACCGACGACTCGTCCGTCTCCTCTGCGGGCGCGTCGTCAGTCGCGACTCCCGCGTCGTCACCGCCCGTTCTCGACTGGTACGTCGCCGGGGCGACAGAGAGGAGGCGCTGTGCGGCGACGGCGCTCAGTCCGATGAGCCCGTATCCGCCGAGCAGGCGCAAGAGCGCGGTCTTGATCCCGCTCGACTTCTCAGAGCCGCCCGCGAACAACACGAGCGGCTCATCGGCGGCCGCGTACACGTCCATCTCGCGACCCTTCTCGGAGTACGTCGTGTCCACGACGTCGACGAGGTCGGCCTCGTCGAGCTTCGCGAGGTGGTACTGGACGTTTTGGAGCGAGGTGTCGACCGCGGCAGCGAGTTCGGATTTCGTCGCCGGCTCGTCGTGGAGCTTCGTGAGGATCTCGCGAGCCGTCTCGGAGCCGAGGGCGGCGATGAGGGCATCGGCGTCCTCGTCGTCGACACCGACGACGCGCGGCTCGCGGTCGTCGGGCGTCGCGTCCGGCAGGGAGGGGATCAGCCGGGACATGCGAGCACCTGGAACCCCTGAGAATACAAATTTGTTGGATCAGCCACCGAGCGGTATAGCGACACCGACTCACAAACCCTAAACGCGGTGACGAAGTACACGTGATAATGACAGAGACGCCAGGGGGATCCGAGGGCGCGTCCTCGCCTCCGGCGGCAAACGACGACCCCGGAGCAGTCGACGCCGCGACGCGCACCGGGGACCCCGCTTCCACTGAACCCGGGTCCGTGACGGTCGTCGGAACCGCTCACATCTCCGAACGCTCCGTCGACGAGGTCGAAGAGACGATCGACCGAGAGCGTCCCGACATCGTCGCCGTCGAACTCGACGAAGGACGCTACCGGCAGATGCAGGGGGAAACACCCGACGACCTCGACGCGGGGGACCTACTGAAGGGGAACACCGTCTTCCAGTTTCTCGCGTACTGGATGCTCTCGTACGTCCAGACCCAGCTCGGCGACCGGTTCGATATCGAGCCCGGCGCCGACATGAAAGCCGCTATCGACGTCTCCGAGCGCCTCGGTATCGATGTCGCGTTAGTCGATCGAGACATTCAGACGACGATCCAGCGGTTCTGGGCGCGGATGTCGATCACGGAGAAGCTCCGGATGGTCGGCGGACTCGCGTTCGGAATCACGGACCCCCGTATCGTCGGTGTCGTCGTCGGACTGTTCGTCGGCGTTCTCGCCGGTCCCGCTATCGGGCTCTTCGGCGGGAGCATCGGAATCACCAACGCGCTGTTGACGAGCGTTACCGGCGGAATGGTCGCCGGACTCGCCGCCGCACTCGTCGTCGATCAGATCGGGAAGGTCGGCCTCTCTCCAGACGCACGGCTGTACGGGGCGGCCGCGATCGGTGTCAGCACCGGGATCGTCGTCGCCGCGTTCGGCGCCGCCGACGGGCTCGTCTCGGCGTACCTCGGGGCATTCACGATCCGGGCCGTCGGGAGCCTCGGTCTCGGGGTCTCGTTCGGGCTGATTCTCGGTCTCTTCGCGGCGCTACTCCTCGGCGTTGCCGGTCGCGGTGGAGACGCCGAACAGGGCGGAATCGACGAACTCGATATGGAGGACCTCACCGACACCGACGTGGTGACGATGATGATGGAGGAGTTCCGTCAGTTCTCGCCGGGCGGCGCGGAGGCGCTCATCGACGAGCGTGACGCTTTTATCGCCCACCGACTCGTCGCGCTCCGGGACGCGGGTCACGACGTCGTCGCCGTCGTCGGGGCCGGCCACCGCGCTGGCATCGAGGGGTATCTCGCGAACCCGGCGACGCTCCCGCCGATGGAAGACCTCGTCGGTCGCGAGTCCGGTCGCGGGCTCCCGTGGAAGAAGCTGATCGGTTACGGGATCACGGTCGCGTTCGTCTCTTTTTTCATCCTCCTGGCGCTGGCCGGCGTCGAGAACGCCTTCCTGTTCCGCCTGTTCGGGGCGTGGTTCCTGATAAACGCCGTCTTCGCGTTCGGGTTCGCGAAGCTCGCCGGCGCTCGGTGGACCTCCGCGAGCGTCGGCGGCGCGGTGGCGTGGATGACGTCGATCAATCCGCTGCTCGCACCGGGGTGGTTCACCGGCTACGTGGAGCTTCGGAGTCTCACGGTGAACGTCGGCGACATCGGAACGCTCAACGACCTGCTGTCCGACGAGACGCAGTCGCCGTCGGAGCTGGTTTCCGCGATGTTGGACGTGCCGCTGTTCAAGCTCATCGTCGTCGTTGCGATGACGAACGTCGGGAGTATCATCGCGAGCTTCCTCTTTGCGGTGTACGTCATCCCGGCGATGTTCGGCGCCGAAGTCGGGGGTGTCGACGAGGTGGGACAGCTGATGATCGACGGCGCCCGAACCGGCGCTGAGCTGATCCGAAACGCGGTCGTGGGGGCGGTATGAGCGCCGGGTTCACGGGGCGACGAATCGGGAGCCTCTACTTCAGCGGCGTCGAGCTCCGTGACCTGCTCGTCGCGTGGCTCGCGCTCGGCGTCGCCTTCATGTTCTTTTTCGTCGGCGGGACCGCCGGCTTCGGCCGACTGCTCGCCGCGGGCGTCGTCCTCCCCCTGCTCGTGAGCCTGCTCACCGCGGGTATCGCGTTCCTCCTCCACGAGGTGGCACACAAAGTCGTCGCGGTCCACTACGATCAGGTCGCCGAGTTCCGCGCCGACAACAGCATGCTGTTTCTCGCCGTGATGAGCTCCCTGTTAGGGTTTATTTTCGCCGCCCCCGGCGCAGTCCACCACCGCGGTCGGCTGACGGACCGCGAACACGGCCATATCGCGCTCGCCGGCCCGGTCGTCAACCTCCTGTTGATGGTCGTCTTTCTGCCCGCACTCGTCCTCGGTCCGATCGTTGGGAGCGAGCTACTCGAGCTGATCGGCTCGCGCGGGATCGCGATTAACGTCTTCCTCGCGGCGTTCAACCTGATTCCCTACGGCCCCCTCGACGGAAAGACCGTGATTGGGTGGAGCAAGGTGGTGTGGGCCGCGATATTCGTCCCTTCCGTACTACTCGCTGTCGGACTCGTCTTCGTCGGTGGGCTCGGGTTCGGTGGCCCGTTCTGAAGGCCGTCGTCCGACTGGGATCGGAGCGCGTCGCTCGATTTGCCGAGGTCTCCTCGCTATCGGGAGGAACGGTGCGCTTTTGCTCCGCGGGCGTCCCTCCACACACATGACCGATGGCGACGGCGAAGACCGAAGCGAGGGCACCGCGACGGCGACCGAAGACGACGAACTCACCTACGCGGATGCCGGCGTCGACATCGACGCGAGCGAGGCGGCGACCGCGGCGCTGATCGGTGCGGTCGGCGACAGCGACGGGGACTACGCCGGACTCCTCGATATCGGCGACCGATATCTCGCGTTAGCGACCGACGGAGTCGGAACGAAACTCCTCATCGCCGAGGCCCTCGGGGACTACTCGACGGTCGGTATCGACTGTATCGCGATGAACGTCAACGACCTCGTCGCCGCCGGGGTTCGCCCCGTTGCCTTCGTGGACTATCTCGCCGTCGACGAGCCCGATGAACGCTTCGCCGAACAGATCGGCGAAGGACTCGCCCGCGGCGCCGAACTCGCGGACATGGAGCTGGTCGGCGGCGAGACCGCGGTGATGCCCGACGTGATTCGCGGGCTCGATCTGGCAGGCACCTGCGCTGGGCTCGCGGTGAAGGATGCGATCTTCGACGGGGAGGCGCAAGCGGGCGACGCGCTGGTCGGCTGGGAGTCGTCGGGAATTCACTCGAACGGGCTCACGCTCGCCCGGGAGGCCGCCACCCGGAACCACGCGTACACGGACGCCTGTCCGTTCGACGGCTACGAGTCGCTCGGGAGAGCCCTGTTGGAACCGACGCGGATCTACACCGACCTGCTCGATCCGATGCGCGATCACGACGTGCGCGCCGCGGCGCACATCACCGGCGGCGGCTGGACGAACCTGACCCGGCTCGGCGAACACCGCTACGTCATCGAAGATGCCTTCGACCCGCACCCGGTCTTCGAGTTCGTGCGGTCCGAGGGGAACGTCTCGGACGAGGAGATGCACCGCACGTTCAACATGGGGACCGGGTTCGTGGCCGCGCTCGACCCCGAGGCGGCCGATTCGCTCGCGGCGTCGACCGGCGGACGAGTGATCGGACGAGTGGACGCGTCCGGCGGGAGCGACGGGAGCGTCGACATTCGCGGGTTAGAGCTTTAATCGGAACGCCCTGGGTGAAGGTTTACGAACCCCGATACGCAAAGTGGCGAACAGCCGGCGCCTGCTGGTGTTACCGGAACACATCACGACGGCGCGCCGGACTCCCGTCTCGACCGTCGTGAGCCGTTTTCAGACCACGCAGCGTTTGGTTGCGGCTTCGTATATAAGCGCCACGAACGCACTCAAGCGGAGTATCTACCACTCAGCGGACCCCACATCGGCACTCTCGAACCGTGCCCCGCCGGCTTCGCTTTCGGTACCAACGAACCGAACTCCAGGTACTGGGCTTACGACAGGTGTGCTGCGATGTCCGCCTCGGTGATGATCCCAACGGTTTCGCCGCCGTCAGTGACCATCACCGCCTTATAATGGTCCAGCAGGTTCCGGACCTCGTCGACGGTCGCGCCCGGCGCGACAGTAGGGAACGACTCACTCATCACCTCGCTGATCGGGTGGTCGCCGACGTTTCCGCCCGCGTGGATGACGTCGCCTTGGCTGATCGAGCCGACTGGGACGCCGTTCTGGAGAACGGGAAGCTGTGAGTACGCTTCTGCTTCCATCAGGTTCACCGCTTCCCGCACCGCGTCGTCGGGCGCGACGCTGATGACGGTCTTGTTCATCAGGTCGTTCGCGCGGACGACTTCGCCTTCGGCTTCCTGTAGCGCGTTCACGATCCGCCGCAGCGTGGAGAGCCGCGGGTCGACATCGCCACCCTCGATCCGTGCGATGAGCGGCTGTGAGACGTCTGCGGCGTCAGCCAGCTCGCTCTGAGTCAGTTCGAGCGTCGTTCGCCGCTCGCGGAGATCCTGTGGCGTCGGGAGTTCCATACAGCGAATAACTCAAGGTTATTAGAAAAGGTTTCGGCGGCGTCCGATCTCGCCTCCACAGTGCGCTGTCGGGTTCGTGTTCGGTGCTCTACGGGCTGGCTACTCGTCTTCGTCGTCGCTTTCGGTTTCGATGATCTCGATGACCTCCAGCGGGACGTCCCGGAGCGCCCCGCCGACTTCGCTTTTCGCAATCCGTTCTGCGTGCTCCTCACCATCGGCGTTGAAGATATCGATTTCGAGAAGGAGACCGACCAACGCCGTGTTCGCTGCGAGGAACGCGGCGTCGAACGGCTCGCCACAGGCGGGACAGCCGGTGACGCCGGGTTCGACTTCGACGTACTGCTTGTTCGTCTCGTTGAGTCGCTTTCCGGCTTCGCTGACCGCGACGCCGATGGCGTCGTCAGTCTCCTCGACGTCACGGACCAACCAGGCTGCTTCCATCGCGACCGAATAGTTGCTCATACTCGGGCGGACGGGCCGCAGGGTTTCTTGTCTTGTGGTTCGGCCGCGAGCGAAATCCGCCGCTGTCAAGACGATCACCAATCTCCCGGTTCGATCGAAGTCGACGACCACAGCGGGCGGTCGACGCTACGACAGCCGATCGACGACTGCAGCGGTGACGTCTTCGGTCGTTGCCGACCCACCGAGGTCACCGGTGCGAGGGCCGTCAGCGAGCACAGCCTCGACGGCATCTCGGACTCGCCGGCCCTCCTCTACGTACCCGAGGTACTCCAACAGCATGGCGGCCGACAGGATCGCGGCCGTCGGATTCGCGACCCCTTTGCCGGCGATGTCGGGCGCGGTGCCGTGGACTGGTTCGAAGAGCGCGTTGTCGTGGCCGATATTCGCCGACGGGAGCAGCCCGAGCCCGCCGACGAGCCCGGCAGCGAGATCGGAGAGCACGTCGCCCGCGAGGTTCGGACAGACGATGACCCCGTACTGTGTCGGATCCAATGGGAGCTTCGTCGCGAACGCATCCATCAGCTCCTCCTCGGCGTCAACGCCGCGCTCGTCGGCGACCGCGAGCACCTCCTCGCGGAACCGCCCGTCGGTCTCTCGCATCACGTTCGCTTTGTGCGCGACGGTGAACCCGTCCCGGTGGTCGGGACCGCGACCGTCTTCGACGAACTCGCAGGCGAACTCGGCCAGCTCGCGGGAGGCCGACGACGTGACGACGCGTGTCAGCGTCGAGAGGTCCTCGCTCAGCCGATCCTCGTGACCGGCGTAGACGCCCTCGGTGTTCTCGCGGAGGAAGACGACGTCCGTCTCCGGTCTGACCGCGTCGACGCCGGGGTACGCTCTCGCGGGCCGGACGTTGACGAACGAGTCGACCGCGTCACGCAACGGGAGAATAACGTCGGCGGCCGTCTCGCCGGCGGCGCCGAACAGCGTCGCGTCGGCGTTTGCAGCCGCCTCGTACGTCGCCGCTGGGAGCGCCTCGCCGGTCGCCTCGTGTACCGCGTCGCCGGCGTCCGCGGCGACGAACTCGAAGTCGATCTCGAACGCCTCGAGCACGTCGATGGCCGCTGGAATGACTTCCGTTCCGATTCCGTCGCCCTCGATAACAGCGACCTCCTCGACCATTCAGTCGTCCCCCGCAGCGTCGGTCGAGTCGCTTGCGGGTCCGACATCGCNTCGCCCGGAACGTCGGCGTCCGTGATGTACGGGAGCGACCGAGCGGTCGCCTTCACGGCGTCTCCGTTCGCACCCATCAGCGCCGTGGTGTCCCAGACGCCCTCGACGAGCGCCTTCCGCTGGGCCTCGCTCACGTCCGCGTCGACGACGGTCTCGCCGTACGCGATCGTCTCGGACTCGACATCGATACTAATCTCCGCGTCGGGGTTCGACTCAACGTGGTCTTGAAGGGCCGCGATCTCCGTCTCGCTCGCCGTGACCGTCGGGATACCGAGCGCGAGACAGTTTCCGGCGAAAATCTCTGCGAACGACTCCCCGACGATCGCGTCGATACCCCACCGCATCAGCGCCTGCGGGGCGTGCTCGCGGGAGGAGCCACAGCCGAAGTTGGCGTTGACGACCAAGACGTTCGCTCCCTGATATCGCTCCTCGTTGAACGGATGGTCTTTCTCGTTGTCCTCGCCGACTCCGACGGCTTCGCCGTCTCCGTCACGCGACTCCGGCGGAGTCGCGCTGTCGAACCGCTGGTCGAAAAACGAGAACTGTCCGAGCCCGTCGAAGGTGACGACCTTCATGAAACGGGCTGGGATGATCTGGTCCGTATCAATGTCGTTGCCGCGCACGGGGATCCCCGTCCCCGACACGGCTGTCACCTTCTCAGCGGGTGCTTCGCCTTCCGCGAACCCGTCGTGGTCGACGCCGCCGTCGGTTACCGCGCGCCGTCCGCCGTCAGCCGAGGGACGTCGTGAGTCGTCTGTTCGGCTCATGCGACGGTCACCTCCTTCATCTCACGGACGTCGGTAACGGTCCCGGTCACCGCCGCCGCTGCGACCATGATCGGACTCATCAGGACGGTTCGCCCGTCTTTCGATCCCTGTCTGCCGACGAAGTTCCGGTTCGAGGAGGAGGCACTCGCCTCGTCACCCTCTAGCTGGTCGTCGTTCATTCCGAGACACATCGAGCAGCCTGGCTCGCGCCAGTCGAAACCGGCCTCGATAAACACCTCGTCGAGCCCCTCGGCCTCCGCGGCCTTCTGAACCCGTTGGCTGCCGGGGACGACCATCGCGCGCACGTCGTCGTCGACCGTCCGTCCCTTGACGAACGCCGCGGCCTCGCGGAGATCTTTGAGGCGGGCGTTCGTACACGACCCGAGGAAAGCGACGTCGATCTCGTATCCTTCCATCGTTTCGCCGGGCTCGACACGCATGTGTTTCTGTGCCCGTCTCGCCGTGTCCTGTTTGTCGGCGGGGAGATCCGCCGGCTCCGGGATCGGCTCCGTGATACCGATCCCCTGTCCGGGCGTGGTTCCCCACGTGACGGTCGGCTCGATCGCCGACCCGTCGATCGTGACGACGTCGTCGTACTCGGCGTCGTCGTCGCTGGCGACCGACTCCCAGTACGGTTTGAGTCGCTCGAAGCGCTCGGGGTCGTTTTTGAAAGCGTCGGTCTCTTTCAGCCACTCGAAGGTCGTCTCGTCGGGGTTGACGTAGCCCGCGCGGGCGCCCCCCTCGATCGACATGTTACAGATCGACATCCGCCCCTCCATGCCGAGGCTCTCGATGGCCTCACCCGCGTACTCGTAGACGTGGCCGACGCCGCCGTCGGTGCCGAGCTGTCGGATGATGGTGAGGATGACGTCTTTGGCGGTGACGCCGTCGCCGAGTTCGCCGGTGACCTCGATCTTACGGACTCGCTGCTTCTCCATGGCGACACAGCCGGTCGCCAGCACGTCCCGGATCTGTGAGGTGCCGATGCCGAACGCCAACGCGCCGAAGGCACCGTGTGTCGACGTGTGTGAATCGCCACAAACGATCGTCATCCCGGGTTGCGTGAGCCCCTGCTCCGGACCGATAACGTGGACGATCCCCTGGTTTCCGGAGTCGGGGTCGGAGAAGTCGATCCCGGAGCCGCGGACGTTCTCCTCTAACTCGGCCATCATGTCCTCGGCGGCGGCGTCGCCATAGGGGCGATCGCGGTTCCCCGTCGGAACGATGTGGTCGACCGTCGCGTGTGTTCGCTCCGGGAACGCGACCGATCGGCCGCGCTCTTTCAACATGCCGAACGCCTGCGGGCTCGTCACCTCGTGGACGAGATGCAGTCCGACGAACAGCTGGTCCTGTCCGGTCGGTAGCGCCGTCACCTTGTGGTTCTCCCACACCTTGTCGTACAGGGTTCCCTTGCTCATCGGCGATCACCAGGGGTAGTGGTGCGATCACCAGGGGAAACGGTGGTCGTGGTGAGCGTGGTGATCGGAGACGAGGAGGTTCCGAATGCGCCCATCAGGCTTTCACCTCAGCGCTCTCTTCTTCTTCGTCTTCTGTGTCCTGCCACGCGAACAGCCCGCGGAGCTCCTCGCCGACGGCCTCGATCTCGTGGTTCTTCTCCGCGGTCCGAAGCTGCGTGTAGGAGGGTCGGCCCGCCTGGTTTTCCGTGATCCACTCGCGGGCGAACTGCCCGTTCTGAACCTTCTCTAACACCTCTTCCATGTTCTCGCGGGCGTGCTCGTCGACGATGACGTCGCCCTGCGTGAGCCCGCCGTACTCGGCGGTGTCGGAGACGGAGTCCCACATGGCGGCGAGCCCGCCCTCGTACATCAGGTCCACGATGAGCTTCATTTCGTTCATACACTCGAAATAGGCCATCTCGGGGGAGTAGCCCGCGTCGACGAGCGTCTCGTAGCCCTGCTTGATCAGCGAGGCGATGCCGCCACAGAGGACGGCCTGCTCGCCGAACAGGTCGGTCTCGGTCTCCTCGCGGAACGACGTCTCGACGACGCCGGCGCGGGTACAGCCGATCGCGGCCGCGTACGCGAGCGCCTCGTCGTGCGCCTCACCGGTGGCGTCTTGATACACCGCCAACAGACCGGGCGTCCCCTGGTCGTTCTCGTAGTTCCGGCGGACGATATGACCCGGAGACTTCGGTGCGATCATCGTTACGTCGACGTTCTCGGGCGGCTGGATCTGGTTGTAGTGGATGTTGAACCCGTGTCCGAACTGGAGCGTATCACCCGCTTCCAGGTTCGGTTCGATCGCGTTCTCATACACGTCCGGCTGGACCGTGTCCGGAACGAGGACGCTCACGATGTCCCCGGCGGCTGCCGCGTCAGCCGGGGTCTCGACGCGAAGCCCGTCGCTCTCGGCGGCGTCCCACGAGGAGCTGCTCTCGCGGAGGCCGACGACCACGTCGATCCCGCTGTCTTGGAGGTTCTGAGCGTGGGCGTGTCCCTGCGACCCGTATCCGAGTACGGCCACGGTCTTGTGGGCGATCGCCTCGCCGTCCGCGTCCTCGTCGTAGTATACGTTCGATTCTACCATCTGCATGTTGTTATCGGTCATTGTCGGTGTGGTGTGTCGCGTCGGTCGTCGTGCGTCGTCGGTTCGCCGGCCGTTCCGGGTTTCTCTCCTGGCGCCGTCGGGGTATCCCCGCGCGCGAGCGCCGTCGGCCCCGTTCGCGCAATTTCGATGATTCCGAACTGTTTGAACGCCCCGATCGCGTTGTTGATACGGGTGCTGTCGCCGGTGAGTTCGACGGTGACGGTGTCGGGGCCCGCGTCGACGGTCCGGCCGTCATACATCTCTGTCACCGCGTACACCTCGGCGGGCTCGTCGCCCTGGAGTTTCAGGAGGACGAGCTCCGAGGTGACCGCGTCGCCGGCGACCTCGCCGACGGAGATGACTGGTTTCAGCTTCGCCATCTGCTTTTCGATCTGGTCGATTCCCGGGTCGGTCTCTTCGACGACCATCGTGATCCGCGAGTGGCCGTCGACCGTCGTCGGACCGACCGTCAGGCTCTCGATGTTGAACTGGCGGCGGGAGACGAGCCCGGAGACCCGCGCGAGCACGCCCGGTTCGTCCTCGACCAGCGCGGAAATGACGGCGCGTCGCGAGTGATGTTCCGCCTCGACCGCGGGGTCGATCCGGATGCCTTCGAGGTTTCGGCGCCCGTCGGGATGAGCGCGCTCGTCGGGTCCGGGCTGATCTCCCGGCGCGGGGCGTGAATCCGCTTCCGGTCGGGCGTCACTAGCGGACGCGGATCCGGCTGAATCGCCGCTCATAACTGGTCCTCCGCGGTGGCGAACTGCCCGTTCGCACCGCCGCTCGGAACCATCGGAAGCACGTTCTCCTCCGGATCGACGTGGAAGTCGATCACGACCGGCCCGTCGTAGTCGAGCGCCTCTTCCACTGCGGGCGCGACCTCGTCGTAGTCGTCGACGCGGAGTCCGAGCGCACCGAAGGCCTCCGCGAGCTTGTCGAACTCGGGCATCCACGTGTAGTCGGACGCCATGTGGCGTCCTTCGTAGAAGGCGTCTTGCCACTGTCGAACCATGCCGATGTACTCGTTGTTGAGCACGGCAATGGTGACGTTCAGGTCCTCGCGAACCGCCACGGACAGCTCCTGTAACGTCATCAAAAAGGAGCCGTCGCCGTCGAAACAGATCACGTCGCGGTCCGTTTCACCCATGGTGTCTGCCGCGACCCGGGCGCCGACGGCTGCCGGAACACCGTACCCCATCGTCCCTAACCCGTGCGAGGAGACCCACGTTCGGGGCTCCGTGTACGTCCAGAACTGGGAGGCCCACATCTGGTGTTGGCCGACACCGGTCGTCACGATGGTGTCGTCGTCGGTGGCTTCGTCGAACGCTTCGACGACGAACTGCGGTTTCAGCGGCTCGTCCTCGGGCGCCGTGTAGGTGAGCGGGTACGTCTCTTTCCACTCCGCACACCGCTCGCGCCACGCCTCGGCGTCGGGCGCCTCGCGGACCGCCGCAGTCAGCTGATCGAGCGCGCGCTCCGCGTCGCCGATCAGCGGATAGTCCGCGTGAACGTTCTTCGAGATTTCCGCCGGGTCGATGTCGATGTGGACGACCTCGGCCTCCGGCGCGAACGTGTCGATCCCGCCCGTCAGCCGGTCGTCGAACCGGGTGCCGACCGCGATCAGACAGTCGGTGTGGGTGATCGCCATGTTCGCGTAGCCCGTGCCGTGCATACCGGCCCACGAGAGGCACAGCTCGTCGTCTTCAGGGAACGAACCGATCCCCGGCATCGTCGTCGTCACCGGGATCCCGTACGTGCGGGCGAACGTCCGCGCCGCCTGACTCGCCTCGGCTTTGATCACGCCGCCGCCGAACAGACACAACGGTCGTTCTGCGTTCTCGATCGCTCTCGCAGCTGCCTCGACCGCGTCGGCGTCGGCGTTCGGGTCGGGGTCCGTACCCGCGGGCGGCGCCGCGGGACCGGGCGTCCGGTCCGTTTGCTCTTGTGTGATGTCTTTCGGGAGGTCGACGAGCGTTGGCCCTGGCCGGCCTGCGCGCGACAGCTCGAACGCCTCGCCGACGACGTCACCGACGGTGTCGGCCTCGCTGGCGAAGTAGTTGTGTTTCGTGATCGGGCGGGTGACGCCGATCGTGTCGGTCTCCTGGAACGCGTCGTTGCCGACGAACTCCGTCGGCACCTGCCCGGTCAACGCTAACATCGCGTCGGAGTCCATGTCTGCGTCGGCGATCCCCGTGACGAGGTTCGTCGCCCCTGGACCCGATGTCGCCAGACAGAGTCCCGGCTCGCCGGCGACGACGCCGTAGGCGTCGGCCGCGTGGGCTGCGCCCTGCTCGTGGGCCATCGTGACGTGCCGAACGGAAGAGCCGTACAGCGCGTCGTAGACGGGCATGATCGCACCGCCCTGCACGCCGAAGGCGGTCTCCGCACCGGCCGCTTCGAGCGCAGCGACGACCGACTCTGCGCCGGTCGTTACCGGTCCCCCGCTCGGCGGGCTCTCGGTATCGGTCGACTCGCCCGGCTCGTTCGACCCGTCGGGTTGGCCCGGGTCGTCCGACCCGTCTGTCTCTTCTTCTCGTGGCTGTGCTGCTGTGTCGCTCATTGTCGTAGTGGTGTTCGGTGTGGCATTTCGCGGCTCTGAGGCTCGATCGCTCCAAACGCCGAATGGCCGGATAATCGACCGGTTACCCACTGGCGTTCGTCGATGCGTCGCGTCGGTGAGGAAAGAGTGATGTAGGGGATTATACCCCTACAATAATCGGCGCGACGGCTCCGGCGACGTCGGCGGTCGTCGGAATCGTGGTGTGCCGTCGCATCTCGACCCGACCAACGCAGTGACAGTATAAATTCTTGTCGGGATGCGTGAGCCACACCCGGCCGAGATGTGCGAACGAGCTGTGGATCCACCGCCGACGGCGGTCGCTCGGCGGGCTCTCCGTCCAGGGAGGCGGCCATCAGATCCGGACCTCCTCCTCCTCGCGGTCGATGCTCGCCTCCTCGGCGAAGCGCTCGACATCACCGGCCGTCACCTGCCGCTTGCCGGAGCCGTACTCCTTGACGCGTTTGGTGATGTGCCGGACCTGGCTGTCGGTCGGGTCGAAGCCGGCTTCCACCAGGTGTTTGCGCACGCTGTGGGTGCCGGTGTGTTTCCCGAGCACGAACTCGCGTTCGGCGCCGACCATCTCCGGGGTCATCACGCCGGTCTCGAACGTGTCGGCGTTCTCGATGACGCCGGCCGCGTGGATGCCCGACTCGTGGGCGAACGCGTTCCGGCCGGTGATCGGCTTGTTCGCCGGCACCGGGATGTCCGACGCGTCTTCGACGATTCGGGCCAGCTTGGTGATCTGGGTCGTGTCGATTCCGGTGTCGACGCCGTAGACGGACTCGACGGCCATCACGACCTCCTCGTAAGCGGCGTTGCCGGCGCGCTCGCCGATCCCGTTGACCGACACCTGCGCCTGCTCGGCACCGTTTTCGAAGCCCATGATCGCGTTGGCGGCGGCCATACCGAAGTCGTCGTGGGTGTGGACGTCGACGCGCGCGTCGGTCGCCTCGACGACGGCTTTCACCGTCTGTCCGAAGCTGGTCGGCATCCCGACGCCGCAGGTGTCCGGGATGTTGATCCAGTCGGTGCCGGCGTCCGACACCGCCTCGACGATGTCGATCAGGTAGTCGGGGTCGGTCCGCGTCGCGTCCATCGGCGAGAACATGCATTCGACGCCGGCGTCTTTGACTTGATTGACGGCGTCGACCGCACGCTCTTTCGCCTCCTGGCGGGTCGCGTGCATCGAATCCTCCAGCTGAACGTCGCTGGTGGAGACGAACACGTGGACCATCTCGACGCCGGAGTCGATCGCGGCGTCGATATCGCCCTCAACTACCCTGGCGAGCCCGCAGACGGTGGTGTCCGTCGCGGCGGCGATGTCGCTGACGGCCTCGAACTCCGCGTCGGAGTTCACCGGGAACCCCGCCTCGATGACGTGGGTGTTCATGTCGTCCAGCGTCGCCGCTATGCGGCGTTTCTCGTCGTAGCTGAACGACGTCCGTGGTGACTGTTCGCCGTCTCGTAACGTCGTGTCGAAGATCCGTACAGGACCGATTTCGATGTTAGAAGCTATCGTGCCCTGGAAGAACTCGATCCGCCGGGGTGTCCGACGAAGCCTCCGTGATGTCTGTCATCGACTGACGACAATACGGTCGAGGACTTAACCCTTGTGCCGATTGCAAATACGACTCGCCGACCGCGACGTGTTGTTACCCCCCTCGAACAGAAAATCGCCAGACACCAACGCGTTTGTATTCCCTTATATAATTTAAACACACACTGAAGCGCAACCGGTTATGTGGTTTCGGAACCCGATTAATAAGGGTGATCAACGTTTGTTTTGTTCAGTCTGCGGTCGGCGCGCGCGGGTGACAAATCCCGGCTAATGGGTGGATCTCAGACCGATTCACACGCCGAGCGCGTCCGTGATCGCTCGCCGCGCGGCCATCAACTCCTCGTCCGTCCGCTCCCGCGGACGCTCGGCGTCGACATCGACCACCGCTTCGACCGTGCCGGGTTGGCCGCCTAACACGACGACTCGGTCCGCGAGGTACGCGGCCTCCTCCACGTCGTGCGTGACGAGCGCTATCGTGGTCCCTTGCGCTTCCCATACCTCCAGGAGGTTGTCCTGCTGTTCGTACTTCGTCAGCTGATCGAGCGCGGAGAACGGCTCGTCGAGCAGCAACACTTCGGGCTCGTAGGCGAGCCCGCGCGCCAGCGAGACGCGCTGGGCCATCCCGCCGGAGAGCTCTCCGGGGGAGTGTTCCGCGAATCCGTCGAGGCCGACCGTCTCGATCAGACGGTCGATCCGGTCGCGGGCGGCAGGCTCGTCACGGTCGACGTCGGCCGGAAGCCCTACTGCGACGTTTTCGCGGACGTCTCCCCACGCGAGAAGCCGCGGCTCCTGAAACACCATTCCGACCGCGTCGCTGCCGCCGTCGCGGACGTCGACGCCGTCGACCGCCGCTCGACCCTCGAAGCGCTCCTCCAGTCCGGAGAGCACGCGCAGCAGCGTCGACTTCCCGCAGCCGGAGGGGCCGACGACCGCCACGAACTCGCCTTCGTCGACCGCGAGGTCGACGTCTTCGAGCGCGACCGTATCGCCGTACCGCTTCGTGAGCCCCTCGACCGCGAGCGTTCGCTCACCAGTCGACGACACGCGTCTCCACCTCCTTGACCGCGAGATCCGAGAGGTTCCCGAAGAAGGCGAACAGCAGAATCGAGCCGACGATGATGTCGGGCCGAGCCAGCACCCGTCCGTCGCTCATCAGGAAGCCGATTCCTTGACTCGCCGCGATCAGCTCCGCGGCGACGACGAACATCCACGCGAGTCCGACGCCGCCGCGGATCCCGACCAGCAGGCTCGGCACCGCGGCCGGGAAGACGACGCTGCGGAGCGACTCGATCCGTCCGAGGTCGTACACCTCTGTGACCTCGATGAGGTCCTCGCTCACGTTGCTGATCCCGGTCGAGAGGTTGAGATACACCGGGAAGAACGCACCTACGGCGATGAGCAGCACCTTCGCGCCCTCGCCGATACCGAACCACAGGAGGAACAGCGGGACCCACGCCAGCGACGGGATGTTCTTCAGGCTCTGTAAGAGGGGATCGAACAGATCGCTCGCGAGCCCGTACAGCCCGGTCAGCGTGCCGAAAACGATTCCGACCGAGACGCCGAGAATGACTCCGAAGAACACGCGCTGGAGCGTGATCGCGATGTGGCCCCACAGCTCGCCCGAGACGCCCATTCCATACAGCGTTCCGACGACCCGAATCGGCTCCGGCAGCTGATGGGCTGCGAATACACCTGTCGCGACCAGCAGGTGCCAGACGACGACGAGCGCCGCCGGAACGACCAGCCCGAGCAGCCAACGGAATCGATCGACATCGGGGAGCGTTACCCCGAACTGTTCGGCGTCCCGTTCCCGCGTGGTCGCCATCTTAGCTGCCCCCCGCTAGCTCGGCCGCGAACTCGCCGTCGATCAGGTCGTCGACGCTGCCGGCGGGGTCCGCGTCGTCGTTGACGAGCCCCTCTCGCTCCAGGATCGGCGCGAGGTCGCCGAGCAGGTCGCGGTGTGCGTCGCCCGGAACCGGCTCGGACAGGTCGTTGCGCGCGGTGAACACGCGCTCGGCGACCGGTTCGGACATGTCGGACTCGCTCGCGAGGATCCCCGCGGTCTCCTCGGGGTTGTCGAGCGCCCACTCACGGCCGCGCTCGTACGCCTCGATGACGCGGCGTGCGTCCTCGGGGTGGTCGGCGATGAACTCATCGAGGAAGTTCAAGAAGCCGTAGGTGTTGTACGCCGGCTCGCGGAAGACCAGCTCCGCACCGTCGTGTTCCAGCTCCAACTCGGCCATGTGTGGATCGAGCCCCGCCCACGCGTCGACGTCCTCCTGAACCAGCGAGGACTGCCCCTCCGGGTGTTGGAGGTGGACGACTTCGACGTCGTCTTCGCTCAATCCGGCCTCGTCGAGCGCCTGTAGCAGGAAGAAGTACGGGTCGGTGCCGCGCGTTGCGGCGATCTGCTTCCCTTCGAGATCGGCGACGGTCTCGATATCGCTGTCTTCGAACGCGACGAGCGCGGTCCACTCCGGCTCCGAATAGATGTACGGTGTCGTGATCGGGACCCCGTTTGAACGAGCCATCAGCGCGGCGACGCCGGCGGTCGACGCCACCTCGGCCTGCCCGCCCTGCGAGTACTCGTTGGCTTGGTTGCTCCCGAGGCTCAACACCCACTCGATATCGACAGCGGTGTCGTCGAACGCCTCCGTCATCCAGCCTTTCTCGCGTAACACGAGACTGACCGGGTTGTAGTAGGCGTAATCGACCGTCACCGTCCGACTGTCGTTCCCGCCGACACAGCCGGCGAGCAACGAGCCGCCGATCGCTGCGCCGGTGCCGCTGAGGAACTGTCTTCGCTCCATCGTATCACTACCTACTGGCCCCACTGATAAGGGAGTATGGCTATGGAGAATATTCAGCCACGGCTATGATGTTTGATGGTAATATATTCGTGCGTGTGAGTCACAGACATTGTTGCTGATCGCGTGTTTCAGCGCCGTCAATGGCCGAATAGCTGAGTCTTTGGGAACTGAGCCACTGAATCCGGTATCTGCGACCGTGCGGGATACCGGATCATATTGCTGTATCCTACGCCACCGATAGCTGNACGATCGATACGCTCCGGAATCGTCACAGTTGCACTGAGCGGTTGGGTCCCTGCAGAGGNACCGNCGAGCGCAGCGCTNCGTCCGACCCCTGACTGCGATCGGTTCTCAATCTCGGNCGGGCGTATTCGAGTTCGTCTCGCCGCCGCGAATCGCGTCGAACAGCTCCGCGTCGCCGACATCTCCGTCGACAGGTAAAAAACAGCCATCAGCGGCGGCAGCGGCGGCGACGGCTTCGTTCGGCCCGCTTTGTCCGGCATCGTCGACGGCGACGGTTACGTCGGCGGATCGCGCGAGGTCGACCGCGGCCGCGCAACGGTCCGCGCTGACGGATTCGAACGGCGGCGCAGTCACGACCGTCGCGTTCGCGTCGACCGCGACGCCCGCAGCCGCGTCGCCTTCGGGGACGACTCCGACCGAGAGCGGATGACCCGCGGCCGTAAGCCGAGCGACGATTCGGGCCGTCTTCGGCCCGCCGCCGACGATATGGACGCGCCTCGGCTCCCCGCTGGGCGTGTCGTCCCGCTCAGCCGCGTCGCCACGCTCGACCGCGTCGAAAGCGGTGACTGCGGGCGATCCGGTGGCGGGGTTTCGCCCGACGAACGCCTCGGCGTCGAAGGCGGTCCGGAGCGCCGCCGCGGTCAACACGTCTTCCGGTGAGCCGGCGGCGTGAACCCCGCCGTTCGCGAGAACGACGATCTCGTCGCAGTATCGAGCGGCCATGTCGAGGTCGTGGATCGCCGCGAGCGCGGCGCGCCCGTCGTCGACGAGTCCGCGTACGAGTTCGAGGGTCCGGACCCCGTGGTTCACGTCGAGGCTCGCCGTCGGCTCGTCGAGTAACAGCGTCGGCGTCTCCTGTGCCAGCGCCCGTGCGATCAGCACGCGTTGGCGCTCGCCGCCCGAGACCGCGGTGATAGGCCGGTCAGCGAAACGCGCCACGCCCGCCGCGTCCATCGCCTCTCGGACCGCCCGTCGGTCGTTCGGGCCGTGACCGTCGAACCGCCCGAGGTGTGGCGTGCGACCCATCTCGACGACGTGTCGCACCTGAAAATCGAACGCGAGGCCCGTCTCCTGTGGCACGCTCGCGACTCGGCGACCGACCTCGCGTGCGGAGAGGGCTGTGGCAGTGTCGCCGTCGAGCCGAATCTCACCGCTATCCGGCTCGATCGTCCCCTTGATCGCCCGGAGTACGGTCGTCTTCCCCGCCCCGTTCGGGCCGACGAGCCCGACGAACGACCCGCGCTCGACGTCGAGATCGACGTCAGAGACGACCGGAACGTCTCCGAAGGAGACCGACAGCCCCGAAACCGCAATGAGGGGATCCTCGACGGCGCTATCGGTCGTGTTGGCCGGGCGAAACGCCTCGGAGTCGTCCGGAGTGTCTGCGGAGTCGTCCGGAGTGTCTGCGGAGTCGTCCGGAGTGTCTGAACTGTCCGAGTCGCCCAAACCAGTCGACGGTTCCGCGCTCACAGCTCGTGCACCTCCCGACTCATCAGTAAATAAATAAAGAAGGGTGCGCCGACCGCGGCGGTGACGACGCCGACGGGCAGCTCTGCGGTTCCGGACCGCGCAACCGTGTCGGCCGCGACGAGAAAGGAGCTTCCGGCGAGCGCGGCCGTCGGCAGCAGCACCCGGTGGTCGGGCCCGACGACCAGGCGGAGCATATGCGGGACAATGAGCCCGACGAAGCCGATGACGCCCGCAAAGGCGACTCCTGCGGCCGTGATAAGTGCCGACGCGCCGAGCAGGATCCGCTTCGTGCGCTCGACTTCGATACCGAGCCCCTGTGCTTCCTCTTCGCCGAGCAGCATCACGTTGAGGTCGCGGGCGTACACGAGCAGCAGGAGGAACAGCGGCGGCACGACGATTCCGGTCACAGCGACTTCGCTCCACGAGGCGCCCGAGAGGTGACCCATCAGCCACGCGACGATCCGGCGGAGCGACTCGCCGGCCTGGAGCTGGAGGTACGAGATGACCGCGCCGAGGAACGTCTGAATGGCGACTCCCGCCAGAAGCAGTGTCGCCACCGGCGTCCGGCCGTGTCGCGTCGCGATGGCGTACACACCGAACGCGGCGATCAGCGCGCCGACGAACGCGAAGAGGCTGACTCCCGCGCCGTGCGAGACCCCCACGTCGACCGCGCCGACGAAGGGGAGCGCCACGGTCGTCGACAGCGCGACCGGAAAGACGATGAACGCGACCGCGCCGACGGCCGCGCCCGAGGAGACGCCGATGATCGACGGATCCGCCATCGGGTTCCGGAAGAACCCCTGCATAACGGTCCCGGCGGCCGCGAGCGCGAAGCCGACGAGCGCGGCGAGGAGGATCCGTGGGAGTCGCACCCCGACGACGATCTGTTGGTGGACGCTGTCGACCGGGAACGCGAACGGCGACTGATACGCGAAGCTCACGCCCATCATCGATAGCGCTCCGGTCCCCGACGAGATCCTCTCGACACCGACCGGGAGGACGAGCGCGTTCAACACCGCTTTCACCACCTCCGCGGGCGGGATCCGGACGGGACCGATCGCGGCGCTCACCACCGCGACGACCGCCAGCGTCACGACTAACGCTGCCGACCACGCGGCCGATCGAACCCATGCACTCATTCGTTCTCCAACAAAACTTGTAGTAGGTAAATACTTATTGGACGAGCGCCGTCATCGATCCGATGCGACAGCACTTCGTTATCGCGATGGCCGTGCTCGTGACGACCGCCCTCGTGGGCGGTGTCGCGGGCGTGGCAGCCGGCACACAGCCGGCAGTCGAACAGCCGACGGCACAGCAGTACGACGACGCGGCCACCTGTGAGTTCCCGCTCGAACTGACCGACGCGACCGGGACGACGATCACTCTCGACGAGCCGCCGGAGCGGATCACGACGACGAACCCGTCGGCCGCCCAGACGCTCTGGGAGCTCGGCGCGCAGGACCGCGTCGTCGGCGTGACCGAGTTCGCGCTGTACCTCGACGGCGCCGACGAGAAGACCGACGTCTCCGCCGAGGGGCTCGGCGTCAGCATCGAGCGCGTCGTCGACACCGACCCCGACCTCGTGCTCGCGCCGAACGCATCGGCAGGTCANGTCGAGGACCTCCGCGACCAGGGACTCACTGTCTACCACTTCCCCGAGGCGACCGACGTCGACGACATCGCCGAGAAGACCGAGACGATCGGACAGCTCGTCGACGAGTGCGAGGCGGCCGCCGACACCAACGCGGAGATGTACGACGCGGTCGCAGACGTCGAAGAGCGGACCGCCGACCTCGACCGTCCCGCGGCGCTGTACCCGCTCGGCAGTGGCTTCGTCGCCGCCGGCGACACGTTCATCGACGCGATCATGACGATCGGCGGAACAGACAACGTCGCCGCCGCCGAACACGAGGGATACCCGCAGCTCTCCGACGAGGTCATTCTCGAAACCGACCCCAAGCTGATAATCGTCAACGACGACGAGGCGGCAATTCTCGACGAGGAGCCGTACGCGAGTACGACGGCCGGGACCGATCGGAACTACGTCGTTATCGAGGTCCATTACCTCAACCAACCCGCGCCGCGCAGCGTGATCGAATCGACCGAGACGCTCGCGACTGCAGTGGAGGAGCTCCAGACGACTGACGAATCGAGCGCCGATGAGGAAGCGGATGTCGACGACGCCGACGGAGCTGATACGGCCGATGATGGCAGCGACGGTGACGGCGCCGGAGCCACCGCTGACGACGCGGACGAAGCCGGCGAAACGGGCGGCGAAGCGCCCGGGTTCGGCGTCGTGGCCGCCGTGTTCGCGGCCCTTATGACCGCGCTGCTCGCTCGGCGCCCGTAGAGCCAGGGGGCCGAATCAGCGGAACGGTCGCGCGAGCTACTGATTCGCCGATCGAGCGTCGAGCGCAACGGGAATCGAACGGGCGGCGACGTCGCCGGCGAACGCCTCNCCGTCGGCGGCCAGCTTCTCGAAGGTGTCATAGTGGATCGGGACGACCAGATCCGGGTCCATCGCCTCGGCCAACTCCGCGGACGCGTGCCGATCGGAGACGATTCCGCCGCCGCCGATGTTCGCGAGAAAGATCGAGACGTCGAGCTCTGCGAACCCGTCGAGCGCGTCTGAATCGCCCGGCCAGAAGACCGTGCGATCACCGAGCCCGAGGAGGAATCCACAGCCGAGCCCGGCCGGGTGCGCTACCGAGCCGTCTGCGTCGGCGTTCGGCCCCTCGGGGTCGTTGTACGCGGCGACAGACCAGACGGTGACCTCGCCGGCAGGGGTGTCGACGTCGACGCGCCCCTCGTCGTCGACGCGGATCACGTCGTAGTCGGCTTCGAGGTCAGCGATCGGTTCCACATCGCGATCGATCCCCGCCGGATCGACCGCTTCGTAGATCACGAGCGTCGCGTCCTCGCTCGCGACGGACCGGATGCCTTCGGGGTCGTAGTGATGGTCATGGGTGACGACGACGAGGTCGCCGTCGCGCGCCCAGTAGTCGTCTAAGACGCCGTACCGCCCCGGGTCGGTGTACACGACTGGACCGTCTTCGGGCGCCAGTCGCGCCGTCGCGTAGCCGAGCCACTCCACGGTGAAGTCGTCGTATCGAACCGTCATGGCTCCCGATCCGGACGCGGTCGTCTTGAGGATGGCTATCGATCGCGGCGCGATCCGCCAACCTCGTCCGAACCGTCGGGCTCCGCGGAGCCCGCGACGTCGACGCGAATCAGTTCCCAGGCGTCGTCGATGTCGCTCGCGGCTTCGACCGGGCCGAGCACGTGCTCCGGGACGAGCGGCATCGGAATCGGTACGTATCCGGCGTCGCGCATCGCCGCAAAGCCGCTGACGGTCTCGACGACCGCGCCGTCAGCACCGCGGCGGATTCGGAACCGCTTGTCTCCAGCATCGCGGCGGTAGACGAAGGGGAACGCCTCGTCCGGCGGCTCACGGAGACTCGCAACTCCGCCGAGAACCGCGACGACCCGGTCGTCGACCTCACAGACCAGCCGCGGAACGACTGGGGTTCCCGTCTCGTCGACTGCGGCGGTGTCGATGTCCCGTCCCGCCGGCACCGGTCCGATCGGGGTGTCGGCCTCGCGCCACGTGAACACCGGCTCGCCAAGTCCGTCGAATCGAACGCATGCGTAGCCGCCGCCAGTGACGGGGATCCGGTCAGGCCCCGCGTGAAACGTCCGTCGACCGTTCGCCCGCTCGGCAACGAGCAGCGTCGGGTCACCGAGAAATTCCAGAGCCGTGGATGCCGTCTCCGAGTCGCCGGCGACGAACAGCACGCGACGGCCTCGGTCAAGGGCGTGACCGAGCCGGGAGACGATCACCGTGGGGGTCGCATCGTCCGGTGCCAACGGCTCGACGGCGAACGTCTCGTCGCCTCGGGTCGCCAGCGCGGGCGGCTCGGCCCGCGTTTGCGGACGCTCGACCGCGAACCCGTCTCCGGCGAGCCTATCGGTAGCCGCGTCGGTCAGCCGTCGTCGCATCGCGTCCCCGAGCGGGCCTGGCATACGCTCGAGTAGGGGACCGATCGGGAAGCGGGTTTCGTGTGGCTTCGGTCCGATCTCGGCGGCGAGACGCGGCTCACCGCTTGGCGATCCGTGACTCACCTCCCGTCTCCCGAGAGTCGTGCGACCCGCTCCAACGAGTCGGCTTCGGCCACCGACTTGTCCTCACGGACGCCGACGAACCGCGGAAACCGGAGCGCGTAGCCGGACGAATACGTCGGGGAAGTCTGGATCTCTTCGTAGCCGACCTCGACGACGAGCGCCGGGCGGAACGCGACCTCGGTTCCCGTCTCGCGAACGACGTGTGGCTCCAACCGCTCAGTGAGGTCAGCGAGCGCCTGGTCGGTGAGACCGGTTGCGACCTTCCCGATCGACGCGTACCCATCGCCGGTCTCTACCACTTCGCCGTCGACGCCCGCGGTCGGACTCGCCTCGCCGCCGTCGACGCCCGCGGTCGGACTCGCCTCGCCGCCGTCGTCGCCCGCACGGACGCCGAGCAGGAAGGTCCCGAACAGCTCTGCCCGGCGCCCCTCACCCCACTCCGCGCCGATCACGACGGCGTCGAGCGTCTCGACGTCCGGCTTCCGCTTCAGCCAGTCTCCCCCGCGGTTTCCGGGCGTGTAGGCAGCGTCGGGGTTCTTCAGCATGACACCCTCGTGTCCCTCGTCGAGCGCCGCCGCCTCGGCCGACTCGATCGTCTCGGCGTCGCTCGCGAGGGAGAGAGACGCGGCCGCGTCCGGCAACGCGTCGAGCAGGCGGTCGTGGCGGGTCCGGAGTGGCTCGTCGATCAGATCCTCGCCGTTCGCATGGAGGCAGTCGAACGCGTGTAGTCGGAGCGTCACCTCGTCGCGCATCCGGTCAATGTCGTGTTTTCGTCGGAACCGCCGCAACACCTCCTGGAACGGGAGCGGGTCGCCGCCGTCGTCGACCGCGACGACTTCGCCGTCGAGGATGACCGGCACCGATATGCGCTCTGTCACGTACTCGACGATCTCCGGGAGCGCCTCGGTCACGTCGTCCATGTTGCGGGAGTAAAGCTTCGGACCGATCGAATCGCTGTTCGCCGCGGACGCCGGCACGTAGTGAACTTGCACGCGTGCGCCGTCGAACTTCGTTTCGACCGCGACCTCGCCGAACGACTCGACCGCGTCGATGGCGGTTCCCGCCTGCGCGAGCATCGCCTGCACCGGGCGACCAACGTCGAGCCCCTCCGCCCGTAATCGCTCGGTCCGCTCGTCGCGGGCGAGAACGGCGACGTGACCGTAGTCGTTCGTCACCTGTAGCGCGCGCTCGACGGCTGCGACCGCCTCGTCGTCAGCGCGGAGGGCCGGGGCATCGTCGTCTCCGTGGGCGTCACCGCTTTCGGTGACTTCACCCGCTTCGTCGTTGTCGTGGTCGGTCGCTTCTCGCGCATCCACGAGAAACGCCTCGGCGACCGCGTCGCGGACCGTCCCCTCGCCGACGCCGATCCGCATCTCGCCGAGCACGAGCCGTGTGAGGAGCTTCGCCTCGGCGGGATCACAGCGGTTGAACAGCCCGAACAGCGCATCGAGCTTTCGTGATTCGCTGCCGTCGCCTGCGGCGGCCGCCAGATCGCGGAGGGCGGCGTCCACGCTCGCGACGGTAAGCGCGTCGCGACCGTCACCGAACGCGGCGAGTCCTCGCTGGCCGCCGAACTCGAACGCGGCCGCGACCGCGCCGATCTCACCGTCCGCGGCGAGCCGCTCCTCGACGTCGTCGTCGGTTACGTTCGGGCCCGCGGCGCGAGCGATCGCTTCGCGGCACAGCGCCGGCCCGATATCGAGGGTCCGGGTGTCGTGTGCGGGGAAGACGCGGCCGAGCAGGAACCGCGTGACCGTCGCGAGGTCGTCACCCGGCTGCGCCGTCGCTTCGCTCTCGCCGGTCTCGTCGCTCTCGTCGCTCTCGCCGGTCTCGTCGCTCTCGTCGCTCCCGCCGCTCTCGTCGCTCCCGCCGCTCTCGTCGCTCTCGTCGCTCCCGCCGCTCTCGTCGCTTCCGACTCCCTCGCTGGCCGCGATGAGCAGATCAGCGACGGCGAGGGTCGTC
>SL_4KL_010_BRINEDRAFT_10000153_pt1 | contig 31438 bp, 26 predicted proteins | sample SodLak_010_BRINE_2_FD_10664 | JGI IMG/M metagenome (IMG submission 10664) | reverse complement strand
TTGACGACCACCTCGACTGGGTACAGACAGAGCTCGACGGCGAAATGACCGAGCCGTAGCCAGGTGTTGGTTTCATCGCTAGTAATCAAGACCGTTGTGCCGGAACCCATCTCTTCACGCAGCGCAACGGCCCTGTGGGTTTTTCACACATTAATGTCTTTTGACACCGGTAGTGGCGTTACGTTCATTGTATCGCACAACGTAGATGCAGATACTGGATGAGGCGTGACCACTTCACAGTCGTGACAGAAAGTCTGGACCCAGCAGACGCTACCAACCCGACGGTAGATATCAACTACGACGGCCCGAAAGAAACACTCACTGGACAGCTCACGACAGAGGCGGGGGAGCTAACACCGGAATCGGAGATTGACGCAGCCTTTCGGTTTCAGGACAGTCCGGAGGAGGATGAACCGATCGGTGTGTTCAGTCTCACACACCGGATTACTGGCGAGTATCTCCTTGAGTTCAACGCCGATGGAAACGATATCATCGATCTCGCCACCGCTGCCCGTGAGGGGACCGAAGACGACGCGAGCTATCGGATCCGCATCAACCGTGAGGACGGTCAGCCAATCGTCTACAAACTCGACTCACTGCTTACCTACGATCCGGATGGCAATCTGCTCCGGAAACACAGTCTGATCCCGAGTGGCGTCGAGCTGTAATCTCTTCTCACCTGGTGAGGACGACCCGAACCACATAAACCTGATAGGGGCAAACCACGACTGTGGGGCTGTACGATCGATATCTTGCAACGAGAATTCGGCTTGCCGAGCAGTCGCTTCCAGCGGTTGTCGCACTCGTTATCACGGAGCGTGACCTGCTTGCAGATGGTGCCTACGCAACTGTCGAACAGTTACTCACGTGGGCATTTGAGTTCGGCGCATCCCGGGTGGTAATCTACGTCAGTGTGGCTGATGAGTCGACGATTCCGGCGATCAGTCGCGGATTCGAGCAAGTCGAGTGCACTCGACCACTGGCAGTCCGGACACGGGAGGACGAATCCCGAATTACCACCCCAGTACAGGTAAGTATCGGGCTCGGCGGGAAACACGAGTTCGCAACCGCAGTCCGCGGAATCGCGGAGTCAGTCGACCGCGGGGAACTCGCTGCCGATGCGATCACCGAAGAAGATATCGAAAACCAGCTCGTCTTTCCGGCCGATCCGGATCTGGTCATCAAAACCGGTGCAGAGCGACTCTCCGATTTCATGATCTGGCAGTCCGTGTACTCGGAACTGTACTTTACTGACGTGAACTGGCAAAACTTCCGTCGGCGGGATTACCTGCGCGCACTCCGTGATTTCCAGAAACGGCAGCGACGATTCGGTGAGTGAACGGCCAAACTACTATACTATTGCTGAACATACCAGCTGTATGCCAGCAGTCAAAGGTCCGTGGTCGCGTTCGGAGCTCGCCTCGTTTCTCGAAGCCGCGCTGGTACCGATCAGGCTGGGCTGTCACCACACGAACGGCGGGCTCTGGATGCTCTCACTCTGGTACGAGTACGACGACGACACCATCCGCTGTGCCACGAGCGAGAAATCTGACATTGCCCGCTTTCTGCGTGAAGATCCGTCGGTCTGTTTCGAGATTTCGACGAACCGGCCACCATATATGGGTGTCAGAGGTGCCGGGACAGCGACACTGACAGCAGATGGTGGGAAAGCACAGCTCCGATCGTTGCTCGAGCGCTATCTCGGTGGTACGGAGTCCGAACTCGCGTCGATGCTGCTTGCAGAGGACCGGGAAGAACTGCTGATCACCGTCGAACCAGACCGGCTGTACACGTGGGACTTTACGGACCGAATGGAATCAATCCTGGTGGATTGCCCCGCGGCGGATGCACCTGAGCCTGATTCGCCAAAATACAGCTAATCTGCTGAATCGACTGTACTGTCTGCCCGCTCCTCATCATTGGTTTCACTCCCAGTGGCTCGGTTCAGGATCGCTTTTGCACTCTTCCCAGTCGAATGGGCGAGCACGGTCGTGAGCGCTCGACCCCGTCGCAGCCGTGTCTGGTGCCAGGATTCATCACGGTGGCCGTAGGTCCGCAACCCGCGCAAGAAATCGATCTTTCGAAACTCCGGCCAGTAGGGTGCAGAAAAGTACACTGCCGCTTCGTTTCCGTTGGCCTGCCAGGGGAGAAAGTTTGAGGTTCGCTCGTTGCCACCGCTTCGAATGATCAGATCGACACTCTGTGTCGGCCCGTCTGGCAGTGCCGCTTCGATCGTTTCTATATCGACCGCTTCCGGCTTGAGCTTTCCCTGTTCGACACGTTCGGCAATCTCCTGGGCCGCCCCAAGCAGTTCAGCTCGACCGCCGTATGCCAGTGCAACATTCAGATAGAGCCGATCGTAGCCACCAGTTCGACTGTCTGCGTATTCGATTGCTTCCTGAACACGCTCTGGCAGTCGGTCTGTCTCACCGATTGCACGGATGCGTACCTCGTTTTCGTGGATGTCTTCGGCGTCGGCAAACTCACGAAGCTTCTCGGTGACGAGATCGAAAATTGCTTCGCGCTCGTTTGCCGGCCGGTCGAAGTTCTCGGTCGAAAACGTATACAGCGTCACCTCCTGAATGCCAATCTCCTGACACCACTCTAGCATCGATTCGGTTGTTTCGACACCTTCTCGGTGACCAGCCGTCTTTTCGAGACCCTGGTTGTCTGCGTATCGACGATTTCCGTCCTGGATGACCGCCACATGGTTTGGCACTTCGCCAAGCTCATGCTCGAGCACCTGTGCGTACAGCTGCTCAAGTGGGTTCCGAAGGCGGTCGATCATCGTAGCTGGTATTCAGTGTATCTCACTCAAGTAGCTTGCGCCACAATCGTCGCTCGCTACTAGTGGGGGAAAATGGGACAGTTTACCATAGCCTTTTAATACAGAGCCTTCGTATCGATAACTGCAATGGCGAAAGGTACGGTTGATTTCTTCAACGACACAGGCGGATACGGTTTCATCGAGACTGAGGATTCGGACGAAGACGTTTTCTTCCATATGGAAGACGTTGGCGGCCCTGACCTAGAAGAAGGTCAAGAGGTCGAATTCGAAATCGTCGAAGCGGACAAGGGCCCACGAGCCAAAAACCTGGAGCGGCTGTAAGCAGGCTCTCTGGCTGGTGTGCAACAGCAACAGTGCTGGGTATATCGATACCCGGAATTTTTATACAACCACGGAAACCGTGAGGGGTAAATCGGTACAGTGGAAACACCGAGTATGACCACAGTCATCGACGAGGAACTGCGGCGACGAACCTGGGATCTGTTACAGCCTGGCGATATCGAGCTGGATGGGCTCGTCATCCACAGCGAGTTCGACGGAAGTCAGGAGCCAGCGATGCATCAGGCAACTGTTGAGATCGGCGAACTGATCGCAGAATACGCTGGATTCGATCCGAGAGATACCTTCGTCTACTCCGGGACGAACGATTCGGAGTTCGCCTCGAACCAGCACCAGGGGCTGACACTCGACGACGAATCGTTCGTCTGGGAGTGTCAACAGCTCCTTCGCGACGGTTCGTTCGATATCGTCTTCTACTACGAGGCATCGGCGGATTCGACCGGACTGCTCTCGGCAGTCCGCGAGGCAGGGTACGATGGGACAGTCATCCGCGGCGATGCGGACTCACCGTCCGAGGCCGTTCTCGAACAGTGATCAGCGTTACCGGACTCTGCCTCCTATTTCCCGGGAAATGCCGAGTAATTTAAATCGGCAGATAACTGAACGTGAGTAAAACTGGATGATTCCGCTACTGCACGATTTTGATGGCGAACGTGTGCTGGTTTTCGGTGGTGGGCCCGTCGGTGCTCGAAAGGCGAGGCGTTTCGCCGAGGAAGCTGACGTTGTCGTCGTGAGTCCGACGTTCGACGCCGACGAGTACCGCGGTGCAGAACTCATTCGGGCCTGTCCATCTCCAGAGACCGTCGAGGAGTGGCTCGACCGGTTCGATCCCGCACTGGTCGTTGCTGCGACTGATGACGGGACACTGAACGCAGCGATCGACGAACAGGCTAAACAGCGGGGGATCCTTCGGAATAGAGCGGACAGATCCGGCGAGCGTGATGTCGGCAGTGTTGTCGTTCCTGCAACGGTTCGTGACGACCCTGTCGTCGTTTCGATCTCGACTGGTGCAACGAGCCCGGCCCTGAGCAGATATCTTCGGCAGGAGCTCGAATCGACGATCGAGAACGCGGGAGAGATGGCTGAACTGACTGGACAGATCCGGGAGGAGCTGACGGGGCCTGACAGACGGGAGTCCCTTCGGGCAGTTGTCAGTAGCGAGGAGGTATGGAAGGCTTTAGATACCGAGAGTTCAAACCCTCGGCAGGTAGCTACAGACGTGATCGCAAAGACGGGTGATCGGCCATGACGACCGATGCCGGAATTATTACGGGTGTGAGTATTTCACACAAGAATGCGACGCTGGATCAGCTCGAAGCAGCCACTGGCGAGAGTCAGCAGGAACTGGTTGCCGACCTGTGTGCACACCCAGCGGTCACGGAAAGTTTCGTGTTACAGACCTGCAACCGTGCCGAAGCGTACGTCGTGACCGCAGACGCAGGCGCTGGCAGACACGTTTTGAGCGAGTTCGTCGCCGACAGCCCTGACGATATAGTTGACGAACTCGGACACGAGGAGAGTCTGCGACACCTGTTGCGTGTGGGTGCGGGGCTCGAGTCGCTCGTACTCGGCGAAGATCAGATCATCGGCCAGATTAGCGAGGCCTACGAGGATGCCCAGCAGGCAGGCACACTCGGGCCGTTGCTCGACGATGCTGTCACGAAGGCGATCCGTGTCGGCGAACGAGCCCGGACCGAGACGGCAATCAACGAGGGTGTCGTCTCGCTTGCGAGCGCAGCAGTCAGGCTGGCCCGTGAGAAACGCGGCCTTGCCGATGCAACAGCGGTCGTCATCGGCGCTGGCGAGATGGGACAGCTCGCTGCGAAGCGGCTTGCTCCCCACGTCGGCGAACTGGTGCTGGCAAATCGGACTGTCTCCCGAGCGGAACGAATCGCCGCTGAAATCGAGGAGACGCCTGTCGAGACGGAAGATATCGTCGATCTCCGCGACACGTTTGATCAGGGCGATATCGTCATTACTGCAACAGGCAGTCCCGATTGGATCGTCGACCCAGAGCCACTCAAGTGGGTCGGCGAGACGTTTGTCGTCGATATTGCCCGCCCGCGAGATATTCCTCCTGCTGCCCACGAGTTTGCCAATCTCACTGTGTACGATCTCGACAGACTAGAGGCAGTAACGGAGAAGACTCGACAGATGCGACGAAACGCCGCCAACAAGGTCGAGGATATCGTCGACGAGGAGTTCGAGCGGCTGTTGACCCAGTACAAGCGAAAACGTGCGGATCAGGTCATCTCGGCGATGTACGAGGGCGCCGAGCGAATCAAAGCACGCGAACTCGAGGAAACCTTCGAGAAACTGGATCTTGATGACGAGAGTGAGGCCGTCGTCGAATCGATGGCGGATACGCTCGTTTCGCAGCTGCTCGCACCACCGACGAACAGTCTCCGAGATGCGGCGGAAGACGACGACTGGACGACGATCCACACGGCACTCCAGCTTTTCAACCCGAATCTTGACGACCAACCCGAACAAAGCAAACCGCCGTTTGCCGATATGTCTCCGGAGGATATCCAGGACCCCGAGATGATTCCCGATCACGTCCGAGAACAACTACCCGCGGGTGTGCTCGAGCAGATCGACAACTGATCGTTTTTTTGCCTTCGAACAGCGTGTATTCTCAGTAGCACGTCGTATACGAACGGAGCGACAGTTCTTGACGGGACGCCAACCATTTTGTTCGTTCGCTCCGAATCAGTTGCTATGGCAGAGTTGCTCTCAGACAGCGAGATCGAAGAACAGATTCCGGACGGATGGAGCCGCGAGGACGACGAGATCGTCAGGACGTTCGAGTTCGACTCCTATCTCGACGGTGTTGGCTTCGCTTCAGGTGCCGGTGGCGTCGCGGAGGACGCCTGGCACCACCCAGAGATGATCATCAACTGGGGAGAAGTCGAGGTACGGTTTACGACACACGACGCTGGTGGCATCACGGAGAAAGATATCAACCTCGCCGAACGACTCAACGAAATCTACGAGTAAACTGTTTCTCGCTCCGAGAGTAACCAAAGCTAATTTGGACACTCTCTGAGTCTGTACTGGTGAATGGACGACAGTTCCCGCACGGCGGAGACACCAGCCATCGCGACTCAGGGGTTGACGAAACGGTTCGGTGACACCGTTGCAGTTGACTCGCTTGATCTCCAGATTCCGCAGGGGACAGTGTACGGGTTTTTGGGGCCGAATGGGGCCGGAAAGACGACGACGATCGAGATGCTGACAACACTTTCACCCCCAACCGCTGGCTCGGCACAGATCATGGGCGTCTCCGTCGAGGATCGCGATCAGGTGAAAGAGCAGATCGGCTACCTTCCCCACGAACCACCTGTTTACGAGTCCCACACGGCGAGAGAACAGCTCGCATACGCCGCCGATATCCGGCAGCTTCCTGCCGATACGACGGATCGACGGATCGAGCAGTTGCTCGAACGCGTTGATCTGCAGGGGGATGCACACAAACGAATTGGAACGTACTCCGAGGGGATGCGCCGGAAAGTCGGGTTGATTCAGGCGATCTTGCACGACCCGCCAGTCGTCTTTTTGGATGAGCCGACCAGCGGGCTCGATCCACGAGCCTCCCGGAGCGTGATCGAACTGATTCACGAACAGGTCGACACCGGCACCACCGTCTTTCTCTCCTCACATATTCTCCCCGTTGTCGAAGAGCTTGCAGACACTGTCGGCGTGCTCTACCGTGGCCAGCTTGTCGCCGAGGATCAGCCCAGTCGGCTCGTCGAACGGACAGAAGACGGTCCAAAAACACTCGAAGAGGCGTTTTTGCGTATCACGACTGAACCCGGATCAGGATGACGATGGGCTGGAACACACTCCGAGACGATCTGGCTGTTGGCCTCACAATCGCTCGCGCCGAGACCAGAGACCGCTTTCGTCGTAATGCCGGCACGCGCAGACGGAAGGCGTTTTTTGTCCTGATCGCACTCTTCGCGACGCCGAGTGTCATCCTGTTTGTCCAGCAAGCCTACGGGCTCGGTGTGGCGACAAGAGGGGGTGTCAATGCTCCGGTCGTCGAGGTTGCCCGGAATCTGCTCGTTCCGACGATGCTTGCCCTCGCCGCCGTTGCCGGGCTCGAAGCGATCCAGCAACTCGGCACTGAGAGTGTGCGACCGCTGTTGCTCACCTCCGCGTCGACCCGTGCCATCGTGATTGGCAAGATCGGCTCACTGCTCGTCTCGTGGCTGGTTCTGGTCGCCTTCGGGTTCGGTATCGTGATTGCGTACGCAATTGGCGCGCGGACGCCGCTTTTTATATTCGCTGTCGTCGTTGCGGGACTGCCGCTTTTTATCTTGCTGTTGCTCGTCGGCCTCACCATCGGCTATTCGCTCTGGCTCGGGATCGAACGGTTAGGGCTCTCTGAACAGAATCGACAGCTGCTGACAGCGGCACTGTATCTCGTCGTCCTTGTCGGCATGTTCGCGGCTGGCTCGCTTCTCGGTGGCGGGGCTGCAGACGGTCAGTCGAGTGGTCTGCTCCCGACAGGTGATCCGATCGTCCCGATTGGATGGTACGCGGATCTGCTCTTTGTTGGTTCGCCGATGGAGCCAGCGATCGGCCTCCAGACCGTGATCGCTGCGCTCACCGTCGTGCTCGCTATTCCAGCGGGGTTTGCTGTCGTCGTTCGACTTGCGCCGCAGTTCTGGTACGCAACCCCGACTGAATCCGGGGATGAGACAGACCGGACTGCGCCAGAACAAACGCAGGCACCGAGTGAGAGCATTGGGCGAACTGACTCCCACTTTGGGCGTTCGCGCACGCTGCGAGCGATGCTCGGGTACGTCCGGAGTGGTCTCCGTAATCCCGGCCAGTACGTCTACCTGTTTTATTATCTGTTTCCGATCGCTCCTGTGCTTGCCCAGCAGGCGATCAGCAGTCCGGGCCTGATTCCGCTCACTATTGGTGCGAGCCTAACCGTCCTTGGTGTCTGGCTTGCGGGTGGCGTGTTCTGTCTCAATCCGCTTGGCTCCGAGGGGACGATGCTCTCCCAGCTGGTGCTTGCAACGGCACCCGCAGCGACGTTCGTTCACGCCCGCCTGCTCGCCGGGACAGCGCTCGGTCTCGCACTCTCCCTCTCGGGGCTCGGGATTCTCACCGCTTTCAGCACCACTGTGACACCGACACTGGCACTGGTCGGGCTGTTGTTCCTGCTCGCAACGGTGCCGGCGAGTGCTGCGTTCGCACTCGGAATCGGATCTGTCCTCCCAAAATTCGAGGCAGTCGAGATTTTCGAGAGTGTCGAAACGCTCGCCCCGTCGATCTTTGCTGCAATCATCCACGGCGTGGTTGCGACAGTGCTCCTCCTGCTCGCAGTCGCGTCCACTATCGCAGTCGGCTTGCCAGCGAGTCCGCTTTCGCTCCTCGAACGTTTCGGTCTCGGTCTGTTGTTTGCCGCGGTGAGCCTCGTCGTCACTGATGGCTCCAGACGGTACGCGATTGCTCGTCTCAGGGACTACGGCTACTCCGTCGCCCGGACAGACCGCCCCTTCGCCGTGTATATGTCGCTTGGGATTGCCCTGCTTGCCTTTCTGCTCGGACAGGCGGTTTCGATTGCGGCGATTTTCCTCTTTGGATTCGATCTACCGGTCGAGATCATGTTCCCACTTATTTTTGTCGTCCAGTATCTCGGCTACGCCGCAGTTGGGCTTGGCTTTCTGTACGTCACTCGCCGTGGCTGGTCGTATCTGGATCTGTCGAGGCCCACCCTTGGTGAGTTGGGTTACACAGCAGGTGGCTACCTCGCCTCGATCGGCATCTGGCTCGCCGCCTCGGCAGTGATTACCGGCCTCGGACTCCCTGCGGCGGATCACGCAGCCATCGACGTGGAAGGCGATGCGACCGAGACACTGCTTTTGTTGCTCATTCCGCTGGTCCTTTTTGTCAATGGGCCAGTCGAGGAACTCCTGTTCAGAAACGTCATCCAGAAGTATCTCGCAGAACGCTTCTCGGTGGTTGCCGCGGTGGTGATTGCAAGCGTCGTCTTTGCCCTAATACACGTTCCAGCGTATCTCACTGCCGGACTTGGGCCGCTTTTTGTGACCTTGTCACTCCTATTTTTGCTCTCCGTGTTCTGGGGGGTCATCTACGTCCGAACCGAGAGTTTGTTCGTCCTCTCGGCGATCCATGGGCTCTATAATGCGACGCTCGTCGGTGTGCTGTATTTCACGCTCGTTCTGTAGCTGCCCATGAATGCACAGCCGTCAGTATAAATACCAGTATCGCAAACGATCTGCTGTGATCGTCGTCGCGACCGAGGATTTCGAACTGTACCACGACGTGGTCGCAGAGCTGCGCGACCGCGGCGTTACCTTCACCACGATTCAGCCGGGTGAGCAGCTCCCCGCGGAAACTGGCGTTCTCCTGACGGGCACAGCGGATGATGTCCCTGCTCCAGCAGACGTGACAGTTGTCGAGGGGACTGCCGAAGCACCGCGCAACGCTGTCGAAGAAGCAATTGCAACACTCCGAGGGGAGGGTGGACGGACGGTCGTCGGCATCGACCCGGGCGAACAGCCCGGAATCGCGGTACTTGCTGGCGATATGATCGTCGCAACCTTTCACGTCTCACCCGACGCGGTCGCCGAGGTGGTTCGTGAGGAGACAGCCGACGCCTCGAACCCGCTGGTGCGCATCGGCGACGGTGCGCGACTGATCGGTGCACGGATCGTCGACGAACTCGACGATATCCCGGTGGAGCTGGTGGATGAAACCGGGACAACACCCTATCTCGGAACCGGTGTCCGTGGGATCGCCGACATTCTCGCCGCGGTCAACATCGCCCGCATGGAGGGCGAACCGATTGATTCACGCGATATCGAGCCGACCGAGGGTGAGATCAAACGCATTCAGGAACGGTCGCGTGAACTGAGCGAGGAAAACCGGACGATCGACGGCGAACTCGCCAGGAACGTCGCCCTCGGTGAGCTGACGATCCGAGAAGCACTCGAAAAACACCAGGAGTGATCGCTCCTACGTTGATTCTGCAACCTCCGTCCTGACCTGTTCTTCTGCCCGTCTCATCAGCTCACGCACCGAGAGATCACTCTGCTGGCTGGCGGTCTGTGCGTCGTCGAACTCCGCGCTCACGTCGAACACTTCTTCACCGATGCTTGCGACTTTCACACCGATCTCGACAGTCTCTCCAGCAACTTCGACCGTCGCGGTGTGATACTCCCGGTCGGCGATCAGCCGGTGACCGCGGCCGTGTTCACGTACACCGAGTGTCCCGGTTTCGACGGCGAGTTTCCGGGCCACTCTGTCTGCGTCTTCGGGTTTGACGATCACTTTCACGAGGTGGCCTGGTCGTGACTTTTTCATCGTCGCTGGCAGGATCGACACGTCAAGCGCGCCGACAGCCGCTAGTGACTCCTGTAGTCCGCCGAGTTCTTCCGGTGTCGCGTCGTCGAGGTTCGTTTCCAGTACCGTGACCGGATCACGCGAGAGTCCGGCTGTCGATTCGCCGATGATTGCCCGAAGCACATTTGGATACGTCTCGAAAGATTTGTTGCCTGCACCGTAGCCCGACGCGTCGAGGTTGAGTGTTGGTAACTGGTCGACGCCCGCTGCAATATGGGCGAGGATTGCCGCGCCCGTCGGTGTCAGCAGCTCCGTCTCGATCGGGCCACCGCGCAACTCCCAGTCTGCTTGCTCTGCTAGTTCGACGACGGCTGGTGTTGGAATAGGGTAGATTCCATGGCTCATTCCAACCTCGCCACCGCCGGTTGCGAGTGGTGTCGTCACAACATGATCCGGGTCCAGATCATCGAGTAGCAAGACCGCTCCGAGGGTATCCGCAATAGCGTCATCAGCCCCGACTTCGTGAAAGTGGATCGACTCAAGATCTGTCCCGTGGACGTTCGCCTCGGCCTCGCCGAGCAGTTCGAAGATCGCTTTCCCGTCGGCTTCGACCGACGGCGGGAGATTCATCGACTCGACGATCTCGATCACTTCAAGATAGGAGCGGTGTGGGCCTTCTCCCTCTGCGTGCGTGTGGTCATGTTCAGGTTCGTGTGTATGGTCGTGGTTGTGGTCGGTGTCGTGGCTATGGCTTTCGTCGTGGCTGTGGTCGTGATCGTCACTGTGGCTGTGGTCGTGATCGTCACTGTGGCTGTGTTCGTGGTCGTCGCTGTGCGTGTGTTCTGTACCGTGGTCGCGATCACTCCCGTTACTGTCGTGTGTCGAGAGTACCTGTACGTCGGTCGCCGCGATGCCTGCCCGGCTCTTTTCGCCGACCTCGAAAACAACATCGAGCTGTGTTTCGATGGGATCGAGAACAGCCGGATCTGCCCCGGCTCCAATAAGTGCGCCGAGGATCATATCGCCGCTTGCGCCCATCCGGCCATCGAAAGCGAGTGTGTTCATACACTGTTCTCTGGCCGGTCGAACCAATAGCGTAACGAAGACCCAGAGCTATCTGTGTTTGTGAGGGGCATTCTTTTTAAAATAGAATAACAATTATCTTGATGATGGATAGCCGAGATCAGAAGTTCGATGGGGTAGAAACTGGTCTATCGGAACGAGAGTTACGGCGTTTCGTTAGCTCCATCGGCGATCTTTTGCTGGTCATAAACGACGACGCAGTTATAACGAGTGCGGTGAAGACTGCTATTCTTGGATACTCGCCTGCTGAACTCGTCGGGAGGGAGATGACTACCCTCGTTTCCGAGGAGAGAGAATCGGTGTTCGATTTCGATATCACGACACCGGATCAGCTTCGAACTGCTGTACTGGAGACCGGGGGAACCGATCTCACCGTTCCCTTCGAGACGGCTGATGGCACCACGCTGCCGATGACGATATCGCTGCAGCCACGTCAGGAGGCCGGCGAGACTGTCTGTGTCTGTCAAGATCTCAGTGGAGTAGTCCAGACCACAGATGAGGACTCGTTTGCGTTTGTCAACACAGTCCCAGATCCTATCTACGAGCTCGACGCCGAAAATCGCTTTGTCCGGGTCAACGACGCGATGATCGACTTTTTGGGATACGATCAAAGCGAGCTTCTCGGACGTAAGATCAGCGAAATCGTTCCAGCAGGGACAGAACAGTCGGTAACACAGCCCATTCCAGATACTCTCACCAACGATAGCCAGCAGACCGAGACAGTGGAGATGGCATTTGTGACCAATTCAGGCGGGCTGATTTTGACGGAGACGAACATCAGTTTCAGGCGTACCGAGGATGGGCGGTACAGCGGCGCAGTAGGAGTTGTTCGGAATATTCGCGAACGAAAGCGCCGCGAACGGAATCTCGACCACCTCAAGCAAGTTTTGACACGCGTCTTTCGACACAACGTCCGTAACGAACTGATGGTCGTAGAGGCACACGCAGAGGCTCTGGAAGCGCATCTCGATCGGGAACTCCAGAGCCACACCGACGAGATACTGACAGCAACCAACAGATTGCTCGCCCACAGTGAGAAAGCACGACTCATCGAAGAGGTCGTCGACACCACAACACAGCAGTCTATCAACCTGGGACCGGTGGTGCGGGAGATTATCAGGACAGCCCGAAAGAAACACCCCGAGGCGACGCTAACACTCGATATTCCTGCGTCGTGGTCTGTAACTGCACACCCATATATCGACAGGGCAATCGAAGAACTGATCGAAAATGCGGTCCGACACGCCGGCGAGGATGATGCTGTCACGGTCGACATCTGGGTCGATCAGGAAGGGAACAGCCAGACGTTATTCATCGAAGACAGATCCGGTGGACTAGACAAAGAAGAACTGCGCATTCTGCGGAAAGGTACCGAACAAAAACTGGCGCATGGTAGCGGTGTGGGGCTCTGGTTGGTCCGCTGGCTCGTCGAGTACTCGGCGGCCCAACTTATTGTACACAGAACCGATGCCGGGACGATCGTCGGCATCCGGTTTCACGAGCAAGATCCGCAGTACACCCTGACAGACGCCGACAACTCCCCGTTCGCTCATGCGCCGGCACAGATCCGTGACTACTCACCGGAACGGTTCCACGGCGAGACGGTGATTGGTCGCGTCGAAACAGTTGAAGCGCTCGAAGAGATCTACGATGGACTGGAGCGGACGGGTGGACAGACAGTACTGATCACTGGCGAGGCTGGCGTCGGGAAAACGACACTTGTTAAACAGTTCTCGGACCGACTCTCCGAGTCACAGGCTGGAGACCCGCTCGTGGTGGAGGGCGTCTGCAAACCTGGGCAACAACCCACTTATTATGCATTTCGAGAGATACTCGACAGCCTTCCCACAGAGCCAACCATCTCACAGCTACGACCGGATTCTGAATCAACTGCAGCGGCGAGTACAGCCGAACTCCAGCAGCGTCGTGAGTCGTTATTTGCAGATATTGCAGATCAGTTTCGGTCGGTCGCAGCGGATCGGCCGGTCGTCGTCGTGATCGAGGACCTCCACAATGCGGATCGGGGCACGGTGGATCTTTTCGAGCATCTCATCGAAGAAGTCGGCCGGTGGAGCCACCCAATGATGTTCGTCGGCACTTACAGAACAGGAACTGCCGAAAACAACCCTCGCGTGCCAGAAATAACCGAGAAGATTGCCGACACTGGCCGAGGAACTATCCTGGAACTGGAGTCACTCGACGCGGCTGACGTGAAAACGCTGCTGACAGCTCTGCTCGATATCGACCAGATACCGGACTCGTTCGTTCAGGAGTTTTATGACCACACTGGTGGGACGCCACTTTTTGTTACCGAACTCGCTCATCACCTCCTCGAGGAAGCCGGCCCTATCCAGAGTGCCGAAGACCTCCCGGCGGATCTTCGGGAACTGTCGGTTCCCGAGACAGTCGAACAAGCAGTGGCTGATCGAATTACAGCGTTGCCAGATGACGTTCAGGACGTTCTTTCTACTGGCGCGATACTCGGTATCGAGTTCAGCTTCGACGTGCTCCGTGAGGCGATCGATCGATCAGTCGATTCGCTCATTGCGTGTGTGAACACACTGGTTGATCGGAAGATTTGGACACGCTCTGCTGGGCAGATCGAATTTCTACACGGTGTCGTTCGCGAGGAAACACTGGCGGCGATCGAACAGAGAGAACGCGAACGAATCCACCGTCGTGTCGCCGATGCAATCGAAACCGTGTATGCCGATAACACTACCGAGCACGCCGGGGAGCTTGCGTATCACTACGAACAGATCGGTGCCCACACCACCGCAGTAGCGTTGTATCAACAGGCTGCGGAGCGTGCTGCAAACGCCTACGCCAATCAGGATGCGATCGATCAGTACGAACGGGCAATTTCACTCGCTCGCACTCACGATGCACCGTCAGAGAGCCTTATCGAGCTGTGCGCCGCGGCTGGCGATACGCTCCGACTACTCGGAAAGTACGATCGTGCACGGGAGCACTATCAGACCGCTCTCGACCACTCACGAACTACGGGGGACTGTCCGGACGAGGCAGCGATCCTCAACAACATTGGACACACGTATTTTTATATAGGAGAGTTCGACGAAGCACGTGAGTATTATCAGCGAAGTCTCGAAACCGCGGCGCAACTGGGTGAGGAGACACAGAAGATTGACCGTCTCACTAACCTCGGAGTCATCGCTGCAAGAAAGGGTGCATACGACAGCGCTCGAGCACACTATGAGGAGGCGCTCGAAGCGTTAGAGGAAATAAACGACCCAGAGACAGTGGCAAAAACGTACACAAATCTTGGCACTGTCACTTACAAACAACGTGATTACGAGAACGCTCGGGAGTACCTCCGTCAGGCAACCGAGATCTATCGCTCGCTCGATCGTCAAAAAGAGACGGCTATCAGCTTACACAATTACGGGATGGTCGAGATAGAACGCGACGCTCTCGACCATGCTAACGAACTGCTCACAGAAAGCCTCGAAATCAAACGAGAGATCGGGGATATCCACGAGAAGGCAAAGAGTATGAACGGCCTTGGAAAGCTCTCAATCCGTCGAGGCGAGTCTTATCGGGCCAGGGAGTATCTCGAGAATGCGCTCGAACTCTTTCAAGAGGTCGGCGCTCCGCTTGGTGAGGCAGAGACAGTATCCCTTCTCGGTGAACTATCTGTTGAACAAGACGAATACGAGCAGGCACGAACACAGTTCGAACGGGGGCTTGAACTTTTCTCCGAGATCGATGACCACTCCCAGCAGCTAGATACTCTCAAGTCGCTCGTCGATATCTGCCGTGAGACTGATGACGAGGAGCGCGGCCATCAGTACTACGAACAGGCGACGGCAGTCTTTGAGGATGCTCCAGAGCCTGTCAAAAAGCAGTATGAAGGCTGGTTAACTGACCTTTCGGAGACACTCGACTAATACGCTCGCACGAGATGTACGTCGTACGCTCCCTCTGGTGAGATCGATCCAAACGGTGTCGTCAACTCCTCCTCGCTCTCACTGGTTCCGACATACAGCACGGACGCCTCGACATCGTCGGCGACCTGCTTGATCCGGTCGGCGACTCCATCTGTCGGTGCAGAGGCTGCTTCCTCCGAGAACATCCGTTCGGCGTCGTCGGTCGATTCCTCGATCTTTCGTTCGAGCGTCGACTGGGCCGAGTCGGCAGCGAAATCTTCACTGGGATCGATCCACTTTCGCCGCTCGGCGTACTCTGCACCTGTCGGCACGAAACTGACAGCCACAACTTCCTCATCGAGCGCTTCCCCGTGTGCCACGGCGCGGTCGAGCGCTGTCCGGGCAACACGTGATCCGTCGTACGGGACCAGAAACACCATGCGAGTGTATACCAAGACGAAGTATAAGAAACTACGGTCATCTCTCATAGCAGAGACGTTTCTAGCAGCTTACGGTTCCCACGAACGACCGCCGGGAGCAAAAAGCATATCTCCCGGGATAACTGAAAGACACCAAGGCCACACTCTACTATGAATGAAGTGCAACTCGAGGTTGCAAAGGCGTACCCGAACGATTCGGGGCGGGGAATCGCCCGTCTGGATCCGGATACGCTGTTGCACCTCAAACTTTCGCCAGGAGATATCATCGAAATCGAAGGGGCAGACACCACAGCGGCCAAGGTCTGGCGCGCGGACCGTCAGGACTGGAACACTGACACTGTCCGGATCGATGGATTCACGAGACAGAACGCTGATGTCGGCATCGGAGAGCGTGTCGAGATCCGGAAAGCCGATGCAGAGAAGGCAGAGACACTCGTCCTCGCCCCGCCAGAGGAAGCGAGTGTGCAGTTTGGCAGCGACGCGGCAGGGATGGTCAAACGCCAGATCCTGAAACGGCCAGTCGTCGAACGTGACATCGTCCCAGTGATGTCCTCGACGAACCATCCGTTCATGCGCTCGCCGGGTCAGGCAATCCCACTGATCGCCGTGGAGACCGAGCCCGAGGGAGTGGTGCTCATCACCGAGGATACGGAAGTCGAACTCCGCGAGGAGCCGATCTCCGGCTTCGAGAAGACCGGAGGAGGGATCACCTACGAGGATATCGGTGGTCTCCAGAAGGAGATTCAGCGTGTCCGGGAGATGGTAGAACTCCCGATGAAACACCCACAGATCTTCAAAAAGCTGGGGATCGAGCCGCCACAGGGTGTGCTGTTACATGGCCCACCCGGGACAGGGAAGACGCTGCTGGCGAAGGCAGTGGCAAACGAGACATCTGCGAGTTTCTTCTCTATTGCAGGCCCCGAGATCATCTCCAAATACTACGGCGAGTCCGAACAACAGCTCCGGGAAATCTTCGAGGATGCAAGTGAGGAAGCCCCGAGTATCATCTTCATCGACGAACTGGACTCGATCGCGCCAAAGCGTGAGGACGTGACCGGCGAGGTCGAACGGCGAGTGGTTGCCCAGCTGTTGACGATGATGGACGGGCTCGAATCCCGTGGACAGGTCATCGTTATTGCCGCGACGAACCGTGTCGACAGCGTCGATCCTGCACTTCGTCGACCCGGCCGGTTCGACCGCGAGATCGAGATTGGTGTGCCAGACGAGACCGGTCGTCAGGAGATCCTCCAGATCCACACTCGCGGAATGCCCCTCTCTGACGATGTGAATCTGGGCCGACTCGCCGAGGAGACACACGGCTTTGTCGGTGCAGACATCGAGAGCCTAACCAAGGAGGCTGCGATGAAGGCCCTCCGACGGTATCTCCCCGAGATCGATCTCGACGAAGAGGATATCCCACCGAGCTTGATCGATCGGATGATAATCAAACGGGATGACTTCCGCGGTGCGCTCAACGAGGTGTCGCCGAGTGCGATGCGGGAGGTGTTGGTGGAGCTGCCGAAGATCACGTGGGACGATGTCGGAGGGCTCCCCGATCCAAAAAAGGAGGTCCGCGAGAGCGTCGAGTGGCCGATGAACCAGCCCGAGAAGTTCGACCGGATGGGGATCCAGCCACCGTCCGGTGTGCTCCTGTACGGGCCGCCGGGCACCGGGAAGACGCTGATGGCGAAGGCAGTGGCAAACGAAACAGATGCAAACTTCATCAGCGTCCGCGGGCCACAGCTACTCTCGAAGTGGGTCGGCGAAAGTGAGAAGGCGATCCGCCAGACGTTCCGCAAGGCTCGACAGGTCGCCCCGACGATCATCTTCTTCGACGAGCTCGACTCCCTCGCACCGGGTCGGGGCGGCGACGTTGGTTCGAACGTCTCCGAACGAGTGGTCAACCAGCTGTTGACCGAACTCGACGGGCTCGAAGAGATGGAAGAGGTGATGGTCATCGGCGCGACCAACCGGCCAGATATGATCGATCCCGCACTCATCCGCTCGGGTCGGTTCGACCGTCTGGTGATGATCGGCGAGCCGGATATCGAGGGGCGAGAGCAGATCCTGAAGATCCACACCGAAGATATGCCGATTGGTGCCGACGTGAGTCTGCGCGAACTCGCCGAGATCAGTGGCGGCTACGTCGGCTCCGATCTGGAGTCTATCTCCCGTGAGGCCGCGATCGAGGCGCTCCGTCAGGACGAGGATGCCGACACTGTCGAGATGCGCCACTTCCGGCAGGCGATGGAGAACGTCAGACCAACGATTACGGACGACATCCGTGAGTACTACGAGAAGATGGAAGAGGAGTTCCGCGGCGGCGGACGAGACCCCAACCAGCGAACGGGCGGCCGGATCGGCTTCCAGTAGACGGCCGTTTTTTCGATTATATCGGCATGGGTTCGTTTTCGAATTTGTCGGCTTGTGTTCTCTACTTGCACAGTTGGGTCACGTAATATACAGCTGATTGTGTGGTCGTTGCATACCATCCGGGTGGACCGCAACGCCTTTGCTACCGCCGACCCCCCAATCGCACATGAAACTCGCCGGTATGGCAAGCAACCGCGGCCGGAACCTGATGAACATCGCAGACAGGGCTCCAGGCGGCGTTAGTTTCGATGTTGTACTGACAAACAGCAAAGATGCGCCAGTTCTCGACAAGGCAGCGAAACGGTCAATTGCGACCGAGACGGTCGTTCGTGAGGAGGGGGAGTCACGGAAAGCCCACGAAGAGCGTGTCCTCGACGCGTTGGAGGGCTACGAGTTCGATCTCGTCTGTCTGGATGGCTATATGCGGATTCTTTCAGACACCTTCCTCGATGAGATGCCGACAACGCTGAACGTCCACCCCTCGCTTCTTCCCTCGTTCCCGGGGATGGATGCCTGGGGCGACGCACTCGATGCTGGTGTCTCAGTTACCGGCTGTACAGTCCACGTCGTCACCGATGCGACTGACGAGGACGGTAACGTCGTCGAGTCGAAAGTCGACGCTGGTCCAGTTGTCACGCAGGAACCGGTCCCAGTCTACGAGGGCGATACGGCCGACGATCTCAAAGACCGCGTCCTCTATAAGGGTGAGTTCGCTGCCTACCCTCGCGCTGTCAAGTGGTTTGCAAACGATCAGGTAGATGTCGATCGTGAGACAGAGACAGTGGCTGTCGAGAGTGATTCCGATGAGACACTCCCACAGCGACGACTCTGGACGGCCGATCGGGCAGCTGATCTTCGCTACGGAGAGAATCCCCACCAAGATGCTGCGCTGTATACCGATTATACGGCTGACGAGGCGAGTGTCGTCCATGCCGACCAGCTCAACGAGGGCGCAAAAGCACTTTCGTACAACAACTACAACGACGCCGACGGCGCGCTCAACCTGATCAAGGAGTTCGACGAGCCCGCAGCGGCAGTGATCAAACACACGAATCCGGCTGGCTGTGCAACCGCAGACAGTCTGGCAGAGGCCTACGATCGCGCGCTCTCGACGGATCCGATGAGTGCCTTCGGTGGGATCGTCTCGCTCAACCGAACCTGTGATGAGGAGACCGCGACGAAGATCATCGACTCCTTCAAGGAGGTCGTCGTCGCACCCGGCTACACAGAGGATGCACTCGACGTTCTCACGGAGAAACAGAACCTTCGCGTGCTGGATGTGGGTGAGCTGGGCGAGATTACCGAGCCCCTCACGGAGAAGCCACTCGTCGGGGGGCGACTCGTTCAGGAGCGCGATCTCCAGTCGCTTTCCGAAGACGATCTGGAGATTGTCACCGAACGAGAGCCAACCGAGGAACAGATCGAGTCGATGCTGTTTGCCTGGCAGACGCTGAAACACGTCAAATCAAACGGCATCCTTTTCGCGAAAGGGACCGAGACGGTCGGGATCGGTATGGGGCAGGTCTCCCGTGTGGATGCAGTTCGTCTTGCTGCGATGAAAGCCGACGAACACGCCGAAGGGAAGGATGCGACGGGTGCGGTGATGGCATCCGATGCCTTCTTCCCGTTCCCGGACGGGATCGAACACGCAGCAGAGGCTGGTATCGAGGCAGTGATCCAGCCGGGTGGGTCGAAAAACGACGACAAAGTGATTGCCGCTGCCGACGAACACGACATCGCGATGGTCTTTACTGGTAGCCGGTCTTTCCGCCACGATTAAGAACGGACGTTTCCTCTCCCGTCAGTAACTCTCCGCAAAATGTGACGTTCTGGCGACAGCGTTAGTACTCCAGATCCTCTGTTTGCCGATCCAGCAGAAAAATAGCCAGTGCGCCGACGAGTGCTGCAGTCACGACAGCAGCTACTTCTGCTGGTGCTGTGGCACTCGTCGTTGCGTTGATCTCGATTGCTGGCAGTCGGAGTGCGCCGATCATGAGGCTGACCAGAAAGGCAAGCGTCACCGTTCGGTGCCGTTCGAGTGCCCACCGCACAGCGAAGGCGACAGTGAACAGTCCCACGAACGCCCCGGAGATGAAGACACCGACGACTGCAGTATTCTCAATTAACTCTGTTGTCACCCCACTCGAAACCAACGCGAGTAAGCCATCGACGAAGCTATTTAGTGAGGCGGTCATCGGGTCGTACTGCCCGAGAAGCAAGAGAATAAACGCACCCGAGATGCCGGGTAGCACCATCCCGCTAATCGCGACCATTCCGGCAACAAAGACGATCGGCAACGAGTGTGGAAAGAGTCCCTGTCCCGACGCGCCGGCGACGAGAAACGCAATCGAACCACCGAGAGCCAATGCACCGATATGTGGTGGGGACCTGAGCCAGTTGCGACGCCCGAGGATGATCGCCGACGCGCCGATGAGGCCGAAAAAGAACGCGAACGTCGGTCCACGAGCATTCGTCAGCGCTAGCTGTACGACTCGTGCCAGCACGACAACTGCGGAGACCATCCCCGTCCCGAGAACAATCAGAAATCCGAGATCCATCTTGCGGAGGTCTTGCGTGAGCGCTTTCCGGGATTCTCGCCGGTGCAGTGTCGGTATGTATTTTACCGCAGTAGGATCGAGCGTCGTCAGTGCGTGGATCAATCGCTCGTATATTCCCGTAATTAAGGCGATTGTCCCACCGGAGACTCCCGGGACAGCGTCGGCCGTCCCCATCGCCAGTCCTTTACAGTAAATCAGTAGCCATTGCCAAGGCGTCGCGCTATCAGTGGGCTCGACCGTTCGCTCCGGTGTATCTGAGGCCACGTCTTTGATTGTGGGGGGGTTGTGTTTGTTCCTTTCTCCCTACTATTTCTTATTCGTCGTCTCCGTCTTCATCGAGCAGTTCGTCTTCAACTTCGTCGGGTATTTCCTCTTCGTCATCGTCAGGCAACTCCTCCTCGGTATCGTCTTCAGGCTCGTCTTCTTCGGGCAGCTGTGGCTCGAGTTCGACCAGATCGACTTCGACTACGGAGTCGTCCTCACCGATGACCTGTCCCTCCGAGACATCGAACTCCGCGCCAAGACCACTCTGGGTCAGGACCTCGTAGTTACCGGTTGCGCGGACATCCGTGTCAGTGTAGCCTTCCTCGACACCCCACTCGTCGTAGCCGTCAGTCGCATACGGAACAGTGGCGGTAAACTCGCCGTTCTCGTCAGTCTCGACACGCTGTTGATAGGTGAACGGTTCACCGTTTTCTGGTTCCATTTCGACAGTCAACGTCACCGCCTCATTTGCCGAGCCTCCCGATCCTTCGATTGTTGCGCCAGGGACTCGTTCGAACGTTTTGGTCCAGGCGGGGTTGTTGATGGTACTATCAAGCGCCTGTTGCTGTGCGATCAGCTGCTCCTCTTCGGTCGGGTTCTGTGGATTTTCTGCGACCTGCTCTAGGTACGCATCGAGGATTCCCGAGTTCTGGATATCACGGTTGAATACCTGATCTTTTCCGAAGAACAGGCCGTGTTGTTGCTGTAACTCGCCCTCCTGTTCACTAACGAGCAGTGACGAGACATCACTCTGATGTACCAGTCGGAAGTGTTCGAGCGCTTCAACCGACTCTGACGGGCTCACGCCGAACCCACCGACAGATCTGTCGATACGTTCATCAGCCCACTCCTCTGCCTCTTCGACCGTATCGAACACCGTTATCGGGTTCTCGCCTTCAGCCAGTCCACCACGCTGGAAACCGATCGGCTCTGGGTCCTGCTGGCTCCCGTGGTAGTGATACAGACGCGAGACCATTGACTCGTAGTACGGCTGTTCGTGTGCCATCAGACTCGTCGAGAACAGATCTTGTGGAGACTGTGGATCCTGCTCACCGAGTCGCACTCGCTCGAAGAAGTCCTGTGGCTCGAACTCGTCATGGAACTCTGTTGGGGCGAAGAACTTCCCCTGGATCGGTCGAATCGTCTCTGTTTCGACCATCATCCAGTCAACCATGACGTACCGTGTCTGGGCGTTCTCGTTCTCATCGAAGTTCTCTTCCATGATACTGAGTGCTTCATCCTCGTCTTGAGCCAGCAGGAAATCTGCAGCGCCGCTCGCACCTTGCTGGAACGGGTTCGCGTTCGGGATACGCTCACCACTGGTTGTTATCCAGTGGCCGTAGTCCCACCACGATAACACCCCATACGAGCCATCGGGATACTCGAAATCATCCGTTCGATCGAACGTTCCAAACTGCTCCATCGGATCACCATCGGGGTTTGCATACTGCCCCTGTTCAGGGGTGTTCTCCGAGAGCCACGTTAGTCCATCATCCCATGCTACTACATCCTCGGGCTGGCTCCAGCCATCTGCGGCATCAACTGCGTTCGCGTCGGCACCGATCCATGGCACGCCGAGCAGTGGCACGAACATGACCAGAATGACGACTGCGACCGTAAGGACCTGATACGTTTCGATGTGGAAATCGTCTGATGCAGCCGATCCCAGCGTTTTCATCAGGAAGCTCACTAGCACTGCGTTCAACGCACCAATCGGAATCGTCAGATAGTATCCGAATCGAACCTGCGTGAACGTTGCAGAAACAATAAACACTGCCCAGATCAAGATGAGCAGCTCCTGCCCATCTCGATCATTCGAGATTATCTCCCGGGCAATGATGATCAACCCACCGATTGCAGCCGTGAGTACCGCGAGCTGGTACCGATCATAAAGATGCTGAAGGCGATCATTCGGGGGTTGAGCTTCGCCGATTGTTCCTGCAGCCTGACCTGGGCTCGTGATGAATCCGAAGACACGGTCGATCTGCCCGTAGAAAAACGAGAACAGATCAGGGAGCAACAGCCAGACAAGTGCGGTTGCCGTGATCATCACTCCGCCGACGATACCCGGATAGGCGGCTGGTGTAAGATCCTTTTGTTCGACCTCGCGTGAGAGCCATGCTAGGAACAGAACACCACCAGCCACAACAAAAGCCATCACCGGAATCAGAATCGATCGCGACGTGGCGCTGAGTTCCATCGTTCGGACTGTACTTAGCTGCAGAATGCCCGCAGTCACAAACGAAATAACGCCGACGAATGCTGCGTGTTCCGGACTGCGTCCCCGGATGTGTTTCAACGAGAGATGGATGACGAAAAACGCACCGAGAATGCCGAAGATCCAGACACCCGGTGGCCAGGTCCAGAGATACACACCAATCGCGACACCTGTAAGAATCGACCAGCCGATCGTTCCGCGCAGTGTGTCAATCTCGCCGGCTTTGACGAGTTCGTACACCGGCTTTTCACGCTCGGCCACAGTAAGGGCAACCATCATCCCGAGCATCGACAGTGCCATAAACAGCATCTCCGCGGAGTGGTGCTGGACGTTGCCTGCAACCGATACCTGCAACAGTCGATCTGGTGCGAAAGCGATGAAGCCAACGGTGACCAGTCCACCGAATCGACCACCGAGCCGACGACCGATCAGGTACGCCGGAATACAGATTGCGAGGCCAAAGAACGCCGGCGCGACGAGAAATACGTGTCTGACCAAACTCTCGCTCGGGCTTCCCAACCCGATAATCAGGGCGACGAGCGCAATAACCTGGTCGAAAAGCGTGCCGAACTGACCCGTCGACGTTCCGATTGGAAAGTATGTCCAGGGGTCAAACGGCATCGTTCCGAGATTATTCTCGACTGCGTACTCCGTCGATCGCAGGTGATACCACGGATCGTTCCCGCTGTAGTACACCGTCCCATCGATAACGAAGTTAGACCAGTTTCGTATACGATTCCAGAACGCGAAAAAAACCAGTACCACGAGTACTGGAATGTGGTAGTACGCGTTCAACCACGCCAGTGCAGCCTCAGTTTCCGAATCTTCGGAGAGCTGTTCCCGCCAGTTGCTCATTAGCAGGTTTCAGCAGTAGTGTGCGCATAAGCCTTATGTAATTGTCCGAGTACCAACTACTGTGACCGCGGCTGCTTTCGCCTGAGTTTCAGGCACCGAACTCTGACTCTGTTACCCGCACCACGAGTGTCTCTCCAACATCGCGGAGGTCGTATTCTGGAATCTGCTCGTCAGTCCGGGTTACGAGCATCGGTTCGACCAGTCGAGGTGCTGTTTGCTCCGTCGTCTCAGTCGTGGTTTCGGCTTGGCTGTCGTCGCTGTTGGCTTGACTATCGCCAGTATCAGCTTGCTGCTCGGCCCCTGTCGAGTCTGGCTCGTCGATCCCGTACACCCGAAGAAACCGTCCCGTGTCGTTGGGAGTAATATTGTTTTCCCGAATCGCTGTAGCGACATCTCGCGAGAGCCACTCTGCCTCGCTGACGGATGGTTCGAGAACGAACGCATCGGTGACGTACCGAACCAGATACCAGTCGAGATCGTTTAACAGGGCGACTGCAGCGCCGAGGCTCACCGTCTCGACAGCGATCGTGTTCTCGTATGGTTCGTGGAGATCGTAGGCTGCCAGGGCATCCCTGGCTGTCTCCCGCGACAGCAGTTCGTACTGCAGGTTTACATCATCCGCACCGACGAGACACACCCGCGTCATATGCGGTATCTACACCTGCCAGGGGAAAGCGGTTTCGTCCCCGGCCAGCGAAAAGCGGTTTCATAGATAATACAAGGCGGATACCTCGGGGCTTGACCCCGAGGAGGAAGCCGACACTCCATGATACATTCTACGTTCAATAGCCAACCGACCCCAGTATTTTATATAGGTTTAAAATATCTTCGGCTACTATTATGAAACATGGAGGTTGTCCGAAACATCCAAATAAAGCTCGACGTTTCCGAGGATGACCACGAAATCCTCGACGAGACGTTCGAGCAATTCCGTCAAGCGGCCCAACACGTCGCTGACAACGGATGGAACGACAACCCCTACGAAATCACGGAAACGAAGAATACGCTCCACGACGAAACGTATTCTGACTGACGTTCGTGACAAACTCTCACTGCAATCCAGTCTCGTCCAGAGTGCCCGCAACCTAGCGGCTACAGCACTCGGAAACTGCAAAGACCGTATCATCGAATACGGTGAAAAAGCCAGCAAACCCCAGTTCAAAGGCACAGTCGTCGTCTACAACGGTCGAAGCATCACGTACAACGACGACCACGCATCTCTCGCCACTGTTGACGACCGCGTGACTGCCGAATACGTCACACCAGTCAACAACGAGGGAACGCCGTTCGAGGACTACTGGACGGACGAATGGGAGAAAGGCGAAGCAACGCTCCACAAGCGCGATGGCACATACTACCTCCACGTCGCCGTGAAGAAAGAAGTTGACCCTGATTTTACCGACGAAGAATCCGAGAACGGAGTGGTTCTCGGCGTCGATTTGAACGTGGATGGCTACCTCGCCGTCACGTCAACTGGAGCGTTCCTTGGCAATGTAGACTACCTCAACCACAAACGCGACGAATATGAACGCCGTCGCGGAAACCTTCAGCAAACAGGCACTCGGTCGGCACATCTCACCATCAAAAGCATTGGTTCACGGTTCTCTCGGTGGAGTGCTGATTATCTTCACAGAGTCTCAAAAGCCCTCGTTCGAGAAGCCGTTGAAAACGACTGTACGGCTATCGCGTTTGAGAACTTGAAGCATATTCGCAAGCGTATTTCGAACGCCTCAAAGTTCCAGCAGTGGGCGTTCCGTGAACTGCAACGCCACGTCGAATACAAAGCTGAGGAATATGGTATCGACGTGGACGATGTAAAACCACACTACACAAGTCAACGGTGTTGTCATTCTGAATGTGGCTTTACTCACGAAGACAACCGTGACGGTGACGTGTTCGTGTGCCAGAAATGCGGGAAGGAACTACACAGCGACTACAACGCCGCTCGAAACGTTGGGTGGCGTCTTGTTCAGCACTGGCTCAAGTCTGGTGCTGAACGAGCCAACAGTCAACTGGCTCTCAAGTCAGGGACGCTGAACGCGAATGGTCACTTTCGACCTACTGCGCTTCGCAGTTAGAGCGGGAGTCCACTGACAAGCCTCGGGGTCGTACGGAAATCTTTGATTTCCGTGATGACGAGACGCGGAGCGTCTCGAACCACTTGACCCCGAGGCAGTTGACCCGCAGTCTGTTCACCGTCCCTGACGGGAAGAAGCCAGTGCTGCGAAGGCTGTTGCCTCTTTCTGTTCTTGATCTGTTTTCGCTCCTCTGTCTCTAATCAGTTCTTTGATCGTCGTCAGTGTTTGTCGATCGGAATCGAGCAACGAGACAGCCACAGAACGGGGTTTCTCCCGGATCTGAGAGACGAGTCCGATCTGTTTGGCCTCCTCGGCATTGATGACTCGCCCGGTCAGCGACAGATCGAGTGCAACACCCTCGCCGACGATTTCCGGCAGCCGAGCGGTCCCACCCCAGGCCCCGAACAGGCCAAGCGTGACGCCCGTCTGGGCGAAGGTTGCTTCGGCTGTTGCGATACGAAGATCGCAAGCGGCTGCAAGTTCTACACCGCCACCGCGGGCTGGTCCGTCGATGCCGGCGACGACGATGCCGTCGTAGGATTCAAGCGTGTTTGCAACGCGCTGGCCCTGCGTTGCGAAAGCTTCTGCGGTCTCTTCGTCGAGTTGGGTGGCCGTTTCGAGATCTGCTCCAGCACAGAAGGCATCCCCAGCTCCCTTCAGATAGAGTATCGGCTCGCTTGCTTCACCCACCGCAGTTTCGAGTTCGTCGAGACCCGCTCTCGTCAGTGCGTTTTTGCGGTGGGGTGCATCGATCGTGATCGTCCGGATTCCGTCGACGTTCCGGCTCTGTATCATACACAAAGGAGGCTGTCGTTTCCAAAGTTCTTTGCCCTTCCCGCCGCTAGAACCGGGTGATGGACGAAGCCGGGGCGACGAGGCGGGCCGCACTCGATGCTGTACGGGATATCGAACCTGCCGGGTTGTACGATCGCATTGAGGGATGGCTCGACAACGGATCGATGGTGCCAGGGGTGCTGACGATCCACTGTGCACGCACGAAAGTAAAGCAGTCGGTCGGGGAATCCGAGCTACGAGAGACACTGGCTGAACGCGCAGCAGGTGTCCAGCTCATCTACGATGGACTCCGACTCACTCGAATGCTCTCAAAAGAGGAGCCGTGGACACACGGCGAGGGTGAGGATGCGGATCTGGATATCCTCGTCGCTGACGTGCTCGTGGCACGAGGATTCTACCTTCTCGCGCGGACGGGTGCAGCCGAGAAAGCTGTCGAGACTGTTCGAGCGTTCGGCCGCGATCAGACCGTCGGTCGGGAGACCGGTGACCGATCCGTGGATCGCAATCTCGAAGCCGATGCCCTCGAACTGGCGGTGATTGCCGGCTCGGATTTCGGCAACGCCGAGGTTCCAACCCGCTTTCGTGAGTACGCGAGCGAGCGTGCGTCGGAGCTCGCCGAGAGTTCGCCTGCGTTCCCGCCGGCGGCAGAGTTTTTCTCGGAGAGTGATCTCGACTGGTTTCGCAGTCTGCAGGCAGAAAGCGGCGGTGGCGACGGGCTGACGACATCTGTCGACGATTGAAAATGCCCGCAGGGAAATCGAAACGTTCAAAGACAACTCGCGGTAACGACTAACTGCGCCTGGGTAGCTTAGCGGTAAAGCGCGTCCTTGGTAAGGACGAGACCCCGGATTCAAATTCCGGCCTAGGCTCTCTTCTCCCCGAATTCCGGCTCGTTAGCGTTTCATCCGCGAGTAGTAAACCATGCTCGTGAAAGAACGCGACCCCGGTTGTTCACAGGAACCGCTAACGACCATCCTTTCGCCGTGTAGCGAATTAGGGTTACGACGCTGTGTATCATCGCGACTATCTCGTGTAACACTACCCGAGATGCGCTCCGTCGGTGATTTCGCCCCATCATCGGTTGTGGGAGCACCACCGTCGCGTCCTTTCATATGCGGTACCTGCTGGGGAACTCTCGAAAAGGTATTTAAAATTTGTCAGATGACTAGGCTAGTTCTAGGTGTACGGTGACGACAATGCAGTACGACGACGACAACAAAGTAGACGGCATTGTTCTCGTGACAGAGAAAGCCGCCAAATTTCTAAACCCGAAACAGGAGATCTCCTACCGCGAGCACCGCAAAGAGTTAGCTGAGTGGCTGTTGAATCTCGGACGAAATCCTTCAAAAGCGGAGGGATACAGCTACTCCACGGCGAAGACACGAATGAACCGGTTGGATATATTCTATCGGTTCGTCTGGCAAAACGAGGATCGGTACGTCCAGCACATGACGACCGAGTACGCCGATGCCTGGATGCGAGAGTTGGCGAAGAAGGATTTCAAGGAATCCACGAAGAACCACTACCAGAAGTCGGTGAAGACCCTGTTCAAGTGGCAACGGGATGCACGCAATCGCGACGTAGAGTGGGACCCGGAGATCGAGTACAGTGACCCATCGACGAACTACCAGCCACGAGATTACCTGACCAAGCAGGATCGTCGGAAGCTTCGACAGGCGGCGATGAACTACGGAACGATTCCGCATTATAACAGCGTCACACCAGAGGAGCGGGAACGATGGAATGCGCATCTCGCACAACGACTTCAGAAGCCAAAAGACGAGATTTCGAAGGAGGATTGGAACCGTGCAAACAGCTTCAAGTTCACTTCGATGATGCACACCGCGCTCGACGCTGGATTGCGTCCGATCGAAATCAAGCGTGCGAACGTCAGTTGGATTGACAGTGACAACGGAGTGCTTCGGATTCCAAGCGAGGAGTCAAGCAAGAACCGAGAGAACTGGATTGTCGCACTGAAAGAGGAGACAGTGTCGATTCTGGAACGGTGGTTGGAAGAACGTAATCAGCATCAGCGGTACGACGGCTGTGATGCTGTCTGGTTGACGAAGTACGGAAACCGGTACAACAAGGATTCGTTCAGACGCGATGTCTTCCGGCCGATGTGTAAAGAGGCAGGTTTAGATCTGGAAGATCGTGATCTGACGCCGTACAGCATCCGTCATTCGACGGCAACCTACACAGCAGCCGAGGAAGGTCTTGCTGTCGCGGCCGAGCAGTGTCGGCACAAGTCGAAACGGACGACCGAGAAGTACGAGCACAGTTCAGTCGAGCGACAGCAGGACGCCGTACATTCAATCGAGTAGGCCGAGTGGGACCGATTGGCGCACCAATATTAAAATAGACAGCAGTGCAACCGCATACCAGACCAATCGATGAGCGAGCGAGACGCTTACTCGCGCCGCCACCTCTTCGTTTCCAGTGGGATGGAGTTGACAGTCGCTCTTGCTGGCTGTACTGAAGATGGTGACGATTCTGGACAAAATGTACTTCAAGGAAAGAGTAACAGAAGAGAATTCATTACAGCAGCCGGAGCACTAGCAACAGCCGGATTAGCTGGATGTACGGACGACGAACCACAACAAGAACCCACAGACCAAACCGGAGAAACAGATACGCCAGAGCCAGATGACGAAAACGGGAATGACAACCAAGAAGAGGAAACCAAAAATGCTAGAAACATATCTGAAATGCCTCCCGCATACCGCATAGACTTTAGAAACACAGGAAACACAAACCATTCTGTTTTCGACTACACAGCAGAAAACGAAGACGGCGAACCATACGATATTGAAGATCCTGCAGTTCTCGAACTCAACCTAGAACAACTAGACGAATGGTATGAAAACAACTGGGAAAACACCAAATTCACAGAACTACAAGAATTCATGGATAAATTAGGTAATCCGGAAATTTCAAACAGAGATGAACACCCAGAAGCAATGAAAAATGCACAAGATTATGGAGAATTTCGCGAATGGTTTGTACCTATATTTTTCACATATATGAATCAAAGCGATGACTTTGGCGGACCTATATCGAGTGAAGCAGACATATACTTACCTACTGTACAAGAAGCAGTAGATCGGTACAATGATAACTTTGATATACACGCTTGGGATTTTCAAACAGAAGGATTAACTGAAGGAAACAGACACGGCCTAGGACAAGTATACGACAAAACCAACGATGAAATGTGGGTATTCGAAACAGTAGACAGCCCAAGAACAGCTAGAGACACAGACCTACAAGAAGCAGTAAACGGACAAAAGATACAGGAAACACCGTATCTACAACCAGGAACACACACTTACGAGGAAGGACACTGGCACCCCCTCCGATTCAAAGACATATACGAGAATCCGGAAGAAGCCGCACCACAAGAAATGGGAGGATTTAATCGCGCAAAAGAAAGAGCACACGACTTTATAATTAGAATGGCCGGAGGTCCTGGCTCAGGAAGAACTCCTATAACTAATGAACTTGTAATTGATACTTTAGAGAATCTTAGTAGTGGTTCTAGATTTGATCAAGCTTATGAAGTCGCAAAGCTAGCTGAATGGTGCAGAACAGAGGAAGAAACCTACGTTCTATCTGGCACTGCCGATAACCCTGAAATTTACAGAACCAGCGAAAATATTACTGAAGAAATCTTAGAGGATCATGACGGTCTCTACGATGACTTTGAGACAGTTATAACCGAATATAATTCTGGAGAATATGATTCTTGGAGTGAAGCTGCTGAAGCAGTCAGTTAAATCTATATTTTTTATATGAATGGTAGACGTTGCATGTAGTCTTTTATTCTGTCTGTTATGTCTTGTGAGCTTGCTGATTGGTCGTTCCATCCGTCGGATAGTGCTTCAAACTCGCTTGATGATAGTGGTTCTCTCGGCGGTATTTGAGTGTCTGGTTGAACTGAACAGTATATGTCGCACTACCAAACGTCACAACCACTCATTCCCGACGTACTCGAGTCCTGTAACCTCGTCCTGCGGATACTGTTTCGAAATCGTGTGAATGATGTCAGCCACCGTTTTCACAGGAAGGCTCTCGTCGTGGACGTAGAAGACTCCTCGGTAGTCTTCGTCAGTTAGTTCGAGTGCGAAGTCGTCGTCGTACGTGACGATTATTCGGTCCGTCTCTTTGGAGTAGTCGGCGATGGATCGGTCGTCCACCCCTTTCCCGAGGTTCGAGAGGAAATCGACGTGTTCCACGTCGTGGCCNTAATTCTNNAGNCGGTGNTGNACTTCGTGTTCGACGTTTTCGTCGACAAGGAGACGATACACCATCAGTTGTCGGGCGGATGCAGGGACGAGCGTCGCTTCGCCTCTGCTTTCGCTCGTTCGTGACGCTTCTCGACTTGCCCCATCTCTTCCGGGTTGTTGTGGTAGTACGCGAGTGCCTCGTAGACGT
>SL_4KL_010_BRINEDRAFT_10000150_pt1 | contig 31765 bp, 38 predicted proteins | sample SodLak_010_BRINE_2_FD_10664 | JGI IMG/M metagenome (IMG submission 10664) | reverse complement strand
CCGTACGCGATCTCAAAAACAACCGGCGAAAACGCCTGTCCGTTCAATGCACTCTACTGGGACTTCCTCAAAACAAATGAAGAGACGCTTCGTGGAACTGGTCGGATGGGGCTAATGTACGCTCACGTTGATAAGAAAGACGATACTGAGTGGGCGGCAATTCGATCGCGCGTGGATGAAATTCGATCGCTCGCCCAGGAGGGAGAGCTATAGCCACCGCTGATAGCGTTATAAAAACCACGAACGAAAAGACAGCGATCGCTCGTGGCGTGTGGACGGTCACAGCAAAACTGAAACCGCAATTATAACTGATACTGCGTAGCTACGTGTGTAGCTACAGCCGTTCGAGGTTTTTTGCGCGAGGGCCTTTGTCGGCCTGTTCGACGTCAAATTCAACCTCTTGGCCTTCTTCGAGGTCAGGGCCACCGATATCTTCCATGTGGAAGAAAACGTCCTCGTCGAGGTCGTCGCTTTCGATGAAACCGTAACCGCCTGTATCGTTAAAGAAGGCTACCTTCCCTTTCGGCATGACACCTCAATGGAGGGTTAGAAAACATAAAAACGTTTGGACGAAAGGCGATTTATCTATTTTTGTAGAACAGTCTCAACGGGAGGAAGTGATAATCCGTATGTGGATCCCACCGCCGGAATGCGAGACTGTTTGTCATCACAGAGACGCTTGATCCTGCCATTGCGAGTCCTGCAAGTGCAGGGTTGAGCATCCCAAGCGAGGCGATCGGAATAAGCGTCGTATTGTATGCGAACGCCCAAAACAGGTTCTGTCTGACTTTGGTGATCGTGGCCTCCGAAATACGAATCACCTTCAAGACATCCGCTGGGTCGTCCCGCATGAGGGTGACATCCGCGGCTTCGATCGCAACGTCGGTTCCCGAACCGATCGCAACGCCGATGTGAGCAGTCGTGAGTGCAGGCGCATCATTGACTCCATCACCAACCATCATCACTCGATCGCCTGTCGATTGTAACTCGTCTACGGCATCGGCTTTATCCGCTGGAAGGACGCCCGCACGAACGTTGTCCGGGTCAATGCCGACATCCGCTGCGACCGCACGCGCAGTTCGTTCATTATCTCCAGTCAGCATATAGACCGAAAGGCCACGTTTCTGTATGGCTTCGATCGTTGTTTTTGCGCTTTCTCTGACCGTATCTGCTGCGGCAACAACGCCGACGAGGCTCCCTTCGACTGCGACTAACATCGCTGTTTTCCCCTCATTCTCCAAGCGGACCAACTCCTCTTCAGCGGGCTGAGGATCGACTCCGTTGTCCCGCATGAGCTTTCGGTTGCCGACTAATGTCTTACCAAACTCAGTCTGTGCACTAATTCCATGCCCAGGAATGTTTTCAAACTGTGTTGGCTCCGCAAGCGCAAGATCCCGATCGGTTGCGCCGGCGACGATCGACTGTGCCAGTGGGTGTTCCGACCCACGTTCCGCACTGGCTGCGGCAGCGAGGACGAACGCTTCTGCATCACGGTCTGATTTTTCAATAGCGATTCCCGCCCCGTCAGTACGAACGGGGTCTTCGAGCGACACCACATCTGTGAGTGCCAACTCGCCGTGTGTCAGCGTCCCTGTTTTATCGAAGACGATTGCATCAATCTCTTTTGCGCGTTCGAGAATGTCAGCCCCTTTGAACAGGACGCCGTTTGTTGCAGCGATCGTCGAACCAACCATCGTTGCTGCAGGCGTTGCCAGCCCGAGTGCACATGGACATGCAATAAGGATCGACGACGCAAGCACAACCATCGAGAACTCAAGCAGTGGGACGCCGCCCGCAACTGGGCCGCCGCTTACAGGAGTTAGTGGGAGCAGTCCAACGACTGATGACAGCTGTGCTGGGAATAGATACCACAGCACCGCCCACGTGAATGCGTTTATAATGACCAGTGGAACAAAGTAGGCACTCACTTTGTCAACAAGGCGTTGGATATCCGGCTGTCGGGATTGCGCCTCTTTAACGCGTTTGACGATCTGCTGGATTGCCGTCTCTGCACCAACCTTCGTCGCTTCAATAGTGAGCACTCCGTTCTCGTTGATCGTCGATCCGATAACCTCATCACCAACCGATTTCTCTACGGGGACGCTTTCGCCCGTTAACATCGACTCATCAACTGCGCTCTCACCGGAAACAACGACGCTGTCAGTTGGAATCCGTTCGCCCGGTCTAACTTTCAGTCGATCGCCAACCTGTATCGAATCAACCGCAATTGTCTCTTCTGTCCCGTCTTCATGGACGAGCGTTGCATCATCTGCTTTCAGCTCAAGCAGTGCGCGAAGGGCATCGCTGGCTTGCGCTTTCGATCGCGCTTCAAGCCAGTTGCCAAGCGTAATAAACCAGAGGATGAACGCAACGGCCTCGAAGTAGAGTCCTTCGCCAGTGATGGCACCTCCAAGCACACCGACACTGTAGAGATAGCCAACACTGGTTCCCATTGCAACAAGCGTATCCATGTTGGCTTGTCGATTGTGGACTGCCGCGCGGTAGGCACCAACAAGGAACTCCTTTCCAAGCGTTGCCATCAATGCAGTGGCAAGAACGAACTCAATAATGCCAAGCTCGATTCCTGCGATCGTCTCCGGGAGTGAGACGAGCCCAAACATCGACGCCATGATTGGAAGGAATGGCAGGGTAAGGATGCCACCGATAATCACGAGCCGCCACTGCTTTTTCATCTCACGCTTGGCAACCGACTCGCGCTCAGTCTTGGGGTCGCCGTCTTCGGTTGGGCGGATCGGCTCATAGCCTGCCTGTTCGATCGCGTCAAACACCGCATCGAGTTCGATGTCCACCGGGTTGTATTCGACAGTCGCTTCATCTGCTGCGAAGTTAACCGACGCTTCAATAACTCCCGGCACTGCCTCGATCGCGCGTTTGTTCGCTGCAGAACAGTTTGCACAGGACATACCGCCAATCTCGATCGTTTTTCGCTCTCGGAGTGGCTCATAGCCTGCGTTTTCGATCGTTTCATAGATTGTTTTAAGCGAAACAGTATCCGGGTCGTATGTCACCGACCCGTCGTCTGTTGCGAAGTTTGCACTCGCGGACTCAACGCCAGGAAGATCATGTAAGGCATCTTGGACAGTTCCGGTACATGTTGCACAGGACATGCCGGAGATTTCAAGATGGGATGTGTGGCTCATACTAGTCTATACGGGCTCCACTTTCAACCGATTTTTCATTTTGAATCGATAGTAAATCGTGTCCTGAACTTTGGATTCAAAACTACGCATCAGCAGCAAAGCGGTCGTACCGTTCGGTGAAGTTCCCCAAACACGAGCCACAACAAAAGTGGTACAGCGTTCCGTCAATACGTTCGGACTCGCCCTCTCCAGTTACTGCGTTTCCACACTCAACACAGTCAATGGCAAGCTGTGCGTCCGAGCCGATACGTGGTGACCATGACGAATTCGAGAGGAGATGGACATTGATCGATCGAACTCGGTTGAAATCCAGAACGCTATCAAGTAACGCTGTAACGCTGTCCGTTCCAACCGTCGCATGGACAAAAATCGACGCATCTGCGGTGGTGTATTGGTGCTCGATCCGTTCAACATCGCGTAATGCATCGCTTGCAACGGAGAGATATGCGGGTTCAACCGCCAGTTCAACTAATACTGGAACACCGTCCCGAAGCAACCCTGTATCGAGATCGACAGAGAACCCTTCGATCAGACCAACCGCTCGAAGCCGATCGATTCGATCGGTAACTGCAGGTGCGGAGAGCCCAACATGCGCTGCAATATCGCTGTACGGTCGCCTGCCATCTTCAAGCAGAAGCTGGATGATCTCGCGATCGATCTGGTCTAATTCGCGCATACTTCATTTATGTACTGTGTCTCATTAGAGCTATCGACGGGGGTTTATGATCCCAAGTTGGTATACACATATACCTTGGTTTCAAAACCATAATCAACTTACTTGAGTGTCTACTTTCCAAATATATGGTACTCAAACTCGCCGTGAGCGGAATGAGCTGTACGGGCTGTGAAGCGAATGTTGAGAGTTCAGTGAGCGACATTACTGGCGTATCGACTGTCGACGCAGATCATGAGTCAGGTGTGGTCACTGTTGAGGGTGATAGCGACAAACCAGCGATCGAAGCCGCAATCACCGAAGCAGGATATAAAATCGAATAATACTGTTCGTTCACTGTTACTCTCGGCCAAGCGTATGGAACTCCTCGTTTGGCCGCATATCCGCAAAATGGGCCATCCGATTTGAGAGGTTATAGAATGCAGTCACGGCACCGATATCCCAGATTACTTGTTCGCTGTAGCCAACCTCGGCTAAGCGATCGAGGTCCGCCTGTGTGATCTCCATTGGCCGCTCAGTAAGGGTAACTGCGACGTCTAACATTGCCTTGCGTTTGTCAGAAATATCTGCAGTTCGATAGTTCGAAATGAGTTGATCAGCAAGCAATGGATCCTTCGCATAGATCCGACAGAGTGCACCGTGTGCAACGTTGCAGTAGTAGCAGTGATTGACGCCGGAGACTGCAACCACGATCATTTCGATCGCTTCTCGATCGAGTGCAGACTCCTCAACAAGCGCGTCGTGATACGCCATGAATGCACGCCACTGAGCGGGGCTGTATGCCATCGCTGCAAACACGTTTGGGGTAAATCCAGCACGGGCGGTCTCTTCTTCGATCCGCTCTTGTATGTCTGCAGGCAGTGAGTCATACTCCGGGACCGTGAAATTACGCATTGCGTCTTGATCAAGTGTCGGCTGGTCGGTCATACCGATCGGTTTCGGTGCAATCTTCAAAAAGATACGCGCAGGTTAGACTCTTAAAAGACGCCGAATGCAAGGCCCATAACGGCTGCGGAGACGAGCACCCCAAGCGCGAACAGTCCCTGATTTGCGATCGTGTTATCCGCTCGTGTGAGATACACCGAGAACGTTTTTGTGCTCAGTGGCCACAGGTAGTTCACTCCTGCAGGCGTGAGCGTGTCGCCAATAAGATGTGCAAAGACGCTCACGAATCCAAGAAAAAACCCAAATGCAGCAAGACTGAATCCAGCAACGGTAAACGCACCCTCTAACAAAAACCCAGCACCAGCAAACACTCCACCAACCAATGCGGCAAACAGGAGCGAATGTGTTGGTCCTCGATGTGAAATAATTGGAAGACGATGATCAATATCCGGGAGCATCGCTAACCAGACCATCACCGCACCAGTGAGGAGCGAAAGCTCCGGCTCTCCGATTGAGACAAGCCCGTATCCGATCGGTGCAAAGACAAGTAACGAAACACCGAGATGCCCTTTTCGATACATATCAGAGTATTTGAACGCACCCCATCAAAACGTGGCGGTTTCTGTTCACCTGTGTACAGAGTGACAACAAACCTATAGGCGGCTCTCCCGACAGCTATGGTATGTTCGGAACGAGTGGCGTTCGTGGCCCTGTTGGAACCGACGTGACTGCATCTCTTGCATTGGATATTGGCCGTGCAGTTGGCGCAACAGCCGATCGGGTCGTTCTTGGCCGAGATGCTAGAGATTCCGGACGAGCCCTCCTTTCTGCACTTGAGGCAGGTCTTGTCGAATCTGGGACGGATTGTATCAAACTTGGAACCGTCGCAACACCCACACTGGCCCGTGCAATTGCCAGACATGATGCTTCGGCTGGAATCATTGTCACCGCATCGCACAACCCACCGGAAGATAACGGAATAAAGCTCTGGACACCGTCTGGGCAAGCATTCGACACGACTGCACAGAATGCGATCGAAGCGCGAATTGAGACCAGTAGTTTTGATCTCACATCGTGGGATGAACATGGATCGGTAACGCATGATACAAGCGCCACGGATGCACATACTGACGCACTGACCTCGTATATCGATGCAGCGAATGCAGACCTTTCGGATCTATCTGTGGTTATTGATCTCGGCAACGGGATGGGACAGGTAACCGCAGACGCACTGTTCCAAGCGGGCGCAGATGTTGAAACGCTCAATGGGCAGCCGGATGGTCGGTTCCCCGGACGACCAAGCGAACCAACCGCAAAGACAACGGCCACACTCCAAGCACATGTTCGTGCAACCGATGCTGATCTCGGTATTGCACACGATGGTGACGCCGATCGGATGATGGCTGTCACAGATACTGGTGACTTTGTCGCCGGAGATCTGTTGCTCGCAACGTTTGCACGCGAGATTGCGTCTGACGGCGATCGGGTCGCAGCACCAGTTGACACAAGCCTTGCCGTTGATGATGCGCTCTCAGCGATCGGTGCATCCGTTGTCCGGACACGAGTTGGCGACGTCTATGTTGCGGAAAAAACACGCGAGCCGGATGTATCGTTCGGCGGTGAGCCTTCCGGGGCATGGATTTTCCCTGAACAGACCTACTGCCCGGATGGCCCACTGGCTGCCGTGACACTCGCCGTATTGGCAGCAACACAGCCGCTTTCCGAGCGGCTTGCATCGATCGACACCTATCCAATCCTGCGCGATTCAATCGAGGTCGCAAACAAATATGACGTTATGGAGACGATCGTTAAAACCGTTAAATCGAGGTATGATGACGTGACAACGATCGATGGCGTCCGAGTTGGGGTAGCTGATGGGTGGTTCCTCATTCGAGCATCCGGCACACAGCCAATTATCCGACTCACTGCTGAATCACGAGATGGGGATCGAACTGTTGAGATCCTCGAAGAGGCACGATCGATTCTCGACAGTACAATGGAGTGACGTAACAGTAGTCACCGAGACACATATATTGAATCCGCACAAACCGCGAAGTATCGTAGATGGCCGATCGAAATAACTCCTCCAAACGGTACTCGTTCTCCCGTCGGAACGCGATCAAAGCAAGTGGTGCTGCACTCATTGGTGGTCTTGCGGGATGTGTCGCCGCACCTGGAACACCAGTATATGACAAGACACAGGCTGAGTTCAACCCAGAACTGCTGCCGTACGATCGGACGTATCCGGATGACGAGAATATTACAATGTTTCGCCGTGGGCTTCGACGGCTTGGATACTATCCAGAGCAAACGGTTCCGGATGCAGTCGAAATTAACTGGCAACTTCCGGTAAACTACATCGGCCATACCGCAGCAAAAGCAAGTCCACTTCCAACACCTGATGGAGAGACCGTACTCATCCCTGCTGATACCGGTCGAGTCCACGCAGTCACCCCAAACGGCGAGCACAAATGGACCGTCCAAACAGGGGCGACAAACCTTGGTATTCATGGCACACCTGCGATCGTCGATAACGTCGCCTACATCGGCGGCTATGATGGAGATCTCTACGCGTTCAATATTCACACTGGCGAGGAGGTATGGCGAACCTCACGGATGGAGTTAGACGGATCGATCGCAATTGGCTCCTCACCTGCATATTGGGATGGCGTGATCTACGTCGTTACCGAGTACAATCATCCACCGGCCGGGACGATGTGGGCGATCGACGCCGCCTCTGGACAGCCGCTCTGGAAAGACGATCGACCATTGGGGATGCCACATCCATCAACGGCGATCGACCCCAAAACCGAACGGATGGCGATCGGCTCGAACGACGGTGTGATGTATTGCTGGGAGTTCCCGTCGTTGGAGCCTGCATGGGAGTTCGAAACCGGTGCGGAGATCAAAGGAACCACACCAATGTATGAGGGTGGTGTTTTTGTCGGCTCGTGGGATGGGAACTTCTATCGCCTCAATCTCGAAGACGGCACAGAGACGTGGCGATTTGAGACTGGACGTGTCATCATGTCAAATCCGGGGATCGACCCGGAAACAGGCATTGTCTACATGGGTGGTGACGACAACCATGTTCACGCATTGGATACCGAAACTGGTGAGGAGATTTGGTCAACAAACGTCGGCGGAAGCGTTATCGGATCACTCACAGTGACTGCAGATGCGGTACTTGTTGGTTCGTATGACACACACCTATATGCACTTGAAAAGGATACCGGAACGGTTCGTTGGCGAGTCCAGAGCCGAGGGCATGTTACAAGCGAAGCCGTTCCACACGACGGCCGGATATACTACGCAGAACGAGGCGATATTTCGGGATACTGGGATGAAGATGAAGCGGAAGTTGTCAACGCACCAGGTCACGCATACTGCTTGGTACCTTCTGAGTGAGGGTCGAAGAGCTGCACCATTAGCGATCGTGTGTCACAACCTCTCCCGGTGTCGTAAATGATTCACTGGAGAGAATGACACCCGGATTTAAACTCGTATTGATTCCTGTTTTTACCTCATCGCCACAGACGACGCCCATCTTCCGGCGACCGGTAGAGACACGCTTACCCTTGACTGTTAGCTTAATCGGTTCGCCATCATGACGAAGGTTTCCGACTGTTGTTCCCGCGCCGAAATTTGTCTGCTTGCCAATGAGGCTATCACCAATATACGAGAGGTGTCCAACAGTGGCACCCTCAAAGAGAATACTGTTTTTGACTTCAACAGCGTGGCCGACTTTTGCATTCGAGCAGATGTATGTTGAGCCCCGAATGTACGCGTTTGGACCGATGGTCGCACCGCTTCCGATATATGCTGGCCCCTCAATCGTCACACCACTTTTAATAGTTGCACCGTCCGCGACAACAACTGATCCTGAGATCGTCGCATCTGAGTGAACGGTCCCCGCCTGCTCGGATACAAGAGATTCAGACAACCATTCGTTTGCAGAGAGCAACTCCCACGGTCGGCCGACATCAAGCCATCGCTCGAATGGAACTGCAGTCACAGTATGTGCGTCACAGACTGCTTGCAGGACGTCTGTAAGCTCTAGCTCACCGCGTTCTGACACACCAACATCGAGCCGATTGCGGGTCTCAGCAGGGAATACATAGGCACCTGTGTTGATGAGATTTGATGGCGGATCTATTGGCTTCTCGACAACACCAGTGACTCGATTGCCGTCGGTTTGTAATACACCGTACGAACTTGGGTTCGAGACTCGGTACGAACCAACTGCGGGACCATTCTGATACAGTTTCTGGAGGGCAGGGATGTCATAAAGTGCATCACCATTCAGTACCACAAACGGCTCATCAGCAAGTGCTTGCGAAGCAACACGGACAGCATCTGCAGTCCCTCGCTGTTCAGGTTGGACTGTATATTCGATCGGAACACCATCATATGAGTTACCAAAGTACGTTCGGACCTGGTCGGATTCATATCCAATAACGAGAATGATTCGACTTGCCCCTGCGGCGACCGCTCGCTCAATGGTATGCGCGACGAGTGGTTGCCCCGCAACAGGTAGCATTGGTTTAGGGATAGAGTCGGTAAGCGGGCGCATCCGAGTCCCAGCACCTGCAGCAAGTACGACTGTTTGCATATACAACACGTGCTGCCGTCGGCAATAAAGCGATTGTGGTCACGTCAGTGCAAAGACATCAATATTCTCCAAACTGCTGGATAAGTACTGTTTTATCGCCACACACTACACAGGTATGACAATGGGCGATCGAACCAGCAATTTGTCTGAAACGGCCACCACCGCAGACATTGATGCAACCGCTTCCGACGTCTGCGTCTTGTTGCCGACATTAAATGAGGCTGCAACGATCGAGTCTGTCGTTCACGGCTACATTGATGCCGGGTTTAGCAATGTGCTTGTTGTTGATGGCGACTCCGAAGACGAGACACGTCAGTTGGCACGTGATGCTGGTGCTCGTGTAATTACACAAACTGGAACTGGAAAAGGCCAAGCGATCCGCGAGGCAGTGGAACATATCACGGCAGAGGTTGTGTTGATGGCGGATGCTGATGCAACATACGATGTTTCGGATGCAGAGCGAATGCTTGAGCCGATTCTTGTTGGAGACTTCGACCACGTCATTGGAAACCGGTTTGCAAATATGCAGCCCGGAGCAATGACTCCGCTCAACAAAATTGGAAATCGGATCATAAACAGCGCATTTGCTCTTATTCACGGGCAAAACTACCGAGATATTCTCTCCGGGTATCGAGCATTTACGACGGAATCGTTCTCACAGATGCAACTGAGCGCCGATGGGTTCGGTGTTGAGACAGAGATGTCAGTTGAATGTGCAAAGCGCGGATTCAAAACAGAGGTTGTTCCGATCACGTACCGCCCGCGTCCGGATGGTTCAGACACGAACCTGCATCCAATCCGTGATGGTGGCATTATTTTCATAGAACTGTATCGAAAAGCAAAGACAAACAACCCGTTGTTTTATTTTGGAAGCGTTGGTGCAATCTCAACGACGATCGGTCTCATACTTGGATTCTATGTGGTCTATCGCTGGCTTGCATTTGGGATTGGCCACGAAATCCTTGCGATCGGCGCAGTTGCAGGCGTTCTGTTTGGCGTTCAACTGCTCATGTTCGGTGTGCTCTCGGATATGTTGCTCTCGCTGCACCGCGAACAGCTGTCACGATTTGAGCTTCTCGAAGCACGGACACAGACACAATCACCGCCAACGTCGCAATCGTCTGAAGGGGACCGCAGTGCAAACGCTGACGACGCAGTATCTGCAGAGTATACCGATCCACAAAAATCATACAACAAGTAGCAGTTTCGGGTATGGTTAGAATGGGAGCAGCGATCGGAGACGACCAAAAAACCCACTGCTTGCTTCTTCGCGATACATCTCAAAAACGGGGTGTAGCTGGTTGAGTAGCTCGGTTTTATTTTCAAATTCTTGCTGTGGAAGTTGCTCGAGTGCCTCTTGTAACTCGACCGTGTTTCCAGAGCCATCAATTGGTATTGCAGTTTGCTGTACAGCGTCAACAATCTTGGTAGCTGTTGTAGGGTATGTTAGCTCAGTATTTTCAAGTCGTGCATCAAGCGCAGCAATACCAAATTCGATGAGATCTGGCTCTGATGAATCACTTGGTGGGGGTCGTGCTGCCATTGTAACTGGATATGAATGCAGCTACCAAAAAGCCCGGCGACATTGGATTTCGTTCACTCGACCCCAAAACGTATCCATTGCCATAGCATCATCCCTTACATGACTGAATACACGACCGTCTCTATCCCGAAGGATCTCGCAGAACGTGTTGAGGAGACAATTGAAGGAACATCATTCACAAGCACGAGTGACCTTGTTCGGTTTCTGCTCCGAAGTATCGTTATTCAACATCAACGAGAGGGACAGCTTACCGAAGCGGAGTTCACTGAGATCGCAGACCAACTCCGTGATCTGGGATATCTGAAATAATGCTCATTCGAGCAGGTCGATCGGCGGTTCAGCCTCAACAACGTGCAGTTCAAATCGATCGCCTGACCGATCGAACGCTGCGACCGATTCATCATCCCACGGCGGAACCGCGACAAAAATAACGCCCGCAAGGTCATCCGTTTTTGTCACGGCTAACGGGCCGGATGGATGAGAGACAAACTTAGCATTTGCACCACCTGCTGGCCTCCCTAAGTCCATCCCAAAGACCGAATTTACCGACCGGCCTGCATCTGGGATGTACATATCAGTCACAATCGGTGTTTCGGGAGGAACAACATCAGCCAGCGACTCACCAAACTCGCTTGCTGGCAGTGTTGCTAAAGAGATCGTCACTGGTGCTGGTGCTCGTTTATTTGCGTGCTCAAGGAGTACAGAGAGCAGTCCACGGGTTATGTAGATAGCCATCTATTAGAGTGGGAGGAAACTTTTTAGTGTCTTCCCATAGAGTCTTGGCGTTTTCCCTCTTGACCCCGAAAGCGCGTGCTGAAGTGCCCGATCGGCATCCGAAAGAATACCCTCACCATGTCCAACGAGAATACGCGCTGGACGATACTGTGAGAGTACCTCAGTTGGAGGGAATAGTCGAAGCATTGGATGGACACCTAGCCGCTCTTCTTCAGTGACAAAATACGACGCAGTGCCCACTGACTCTGGAATAATGAGTGTGCCATTGTCTGCGTTGAACAGGCCTGCTTCCTGCCATGGTGGGACTGTTGAATCACGGACAACAAACGCTTCATACCCTGTGTCTGCTAGCTTCGACCCAAACCGCTCGACTGGAGCGTTAAGCTTCGTCTCAACACCAGTCATCCAGTTTGGAATATAAACTGACACATCGTGGCGTGTTGCAATCTCGGCTGCATCCCGTTTGTGTCGATCAAGACAAACTGCAATACCTTGAACAGGCCCAAACTCAGCGAGTAGCTCGTCAAGTCCATCCGCATCAACAGGATCAACAAGCCAGACACCATCATCGGTAGCGATCGCATGGCTCGCACGCTCCATTGTTTCATCCGGGTATGAAATCCACCCAACGCCACCATCGAATCGATCGATCTCGCGCAACGCAGTCGTCCCCGCTCCTTTCATCGGCATGACTCAAGATATGTGATACAGCCGCATAAACGCAAGGCGTTTTGAACTGTGTTCAGAGCCGATCGGTATTAATCGACACGTCCGGTGGAGAGACGATGAGGAATTTTCGAAAATGCATCAGCTCGCCCCCCATATCTTTTATTTCCCGAGCAAAGCCCGACGCAAGGGTGTTCAAATCACCTTCAACAGCGAGGACAAGTACGTTTCCGTTTTCCACTGTTTTCACCCAATCCTCTGGTGGTGTGGTCCCGTTAAGAATGCCCAGAACAACTTCATCAGCAGGAATTTCATCTAAATGATCTTCCGCATTTCGAAGGTCAAGATCGAATTCGCTCATACTCCACCGTTACCCGGGCACCCCAAAAGACTTCGGGCCTCTTTTTGAAGATTGTCCAACCACCCAACAGATACTCATCGGTAAAAGTTGAAAAACAGAACCAAAAAATAGCGCACATATATAAAGGCAAATATTACGACGATGAATATTAGGTATTAATACACATACAAATTCTGCCTAACTCGGTTGTGTACCGCGATTAGCCGCTAAATTCATCATTTTCTATCTACACATTTGTCCAGTTGTTTTGAAATAGCGGTGCATTTATATAGATACACGTCTGAGGAAGAGATACAATGTCATACAACGACACGGAGGATTCGTCGGCTACCCCGGCGGATCGAGTTCTTCCAGGGCACACTGGACAACACTGACGGAATTGAGTCAGTACGAATTTTCGATACGACACTGCGTGACGGCGAGCAATCGCCACGCACCTCGTTCGATTACGATGATAAGCGCGAGATTGCCGAGGTTCTGGATAACATGGGCACCCATGTTATTGAGGCAGGATTCCCGGTAAACTCTGAACCAGAATTTGAGGCGGTCTCGGACATCGCTGCAGCCACGGATACAACGATATGTGGGCTTGCACGCGTCGTCGACAAAGACATCGAATCTGCGATCGACGCTGGCGTAGACATGGTCCACGTGTTCGTGAGCACAAGCGATGTACAGCTGCAAGACTCGATGCATGCGAGTCGAGAAGAGGCCAAAGAGCGTGCGGTCGAAAGCGTTGAGCGCATTCGCGACGCCGGTGTTGAAGTAATGTTCTCACCAATGGATGCGACTCGAACACAGGAGTCGTACCTGATCGAGGTCATTGAAGCGGTCGACGAAGCAGGTGTTGATTGGATCAACATTCCAGACACCTGTGGTGTTGCAACACCGACGCGGTTTGCAAAACTCGTCACAACTGTCCGAGAGCATACCGACGCACGTGTTGACGTGCATGCACATGATGACTTCGGCCTTGCTGCAGCAAATGCAATTGCCGGATTCGAAGCAGGTGCACACCAAGCACAAGTCTCTGTCAACGGAATTGGTGAACGAGCCGGCAATGCAGCCTACGAGGAGGTTGTCATGACTGCAGAGTCGCTGTACAATGTCGATACCGGAATCGATACCACACAGATCACGAAACTGGCACGGATCGTTGAGGAGAAATCCGATATCCCGATTCCGGCCAACAAATCGATCGTCGGCAGAAACGCATTTGCTCACGAGAGTGGGATTCATGCAGCCGGCGTCATTGAAAACTCGGATACATTTGAGCCGGGTGTCATGACACCGGAGATGGTTGGTGCCCGTCGAGAGTTCGTGATGGGCAAACATACCGGAACGCACTCGGTTAAAAAGCGTCTGGTTGATGCAGGATACGATCCAACCGACTCGGAGGTACGAGCGGTAACGAAGCGTGTCAAAGAGTTCGGCGCTGAAAAACGCCGTGTGACTGACCAAGTCATCTCACGCTTCGCAGAGGAGATCGGTGTTCGCTCAAAAGAGGAGGTCAAAATTTAATGACTTCCTCGCGGTTTTTCTCCCACCGAGAGCGACCGCATTGGGTTCTGTCGTGGAGCGTCAACAGTTGCCAGACGCGTAACGATTATAAGCCTGTGGGAAAATCGAACATATACGATGGAACAGTCAATCGCACTCGGTGTACACGAGTCCGGAGCGATTGCTGTCGGTTCGATTATTATTGTAGGGGCCTAGTCCCCTACTTATCCCACCTCCACGATTCTATTGTACAACTTTCGAACAACAGTGCTGTCTCTGTTTCGAGACAGACAGCTGTAACCGACAGCACATCATGAGTAGGCGAACATCACAATCCAACCGAACCGTCCGACAGACAGACCATCAACCAATGAGGCCCTATCGATGAGTAAGCACGCAACTGCACCACAAGACGAGACCGCAACGGACACAAATCCGGACTCGGAAACAGACGCAGAATCGACTACAGAAGCAACACCAACACAAGTTACCAACGGCGCGACTGCGGTCGTCAGATCGCTTGAGAACGCGGGTGTGACGCACGCGTTTGGTGTGCAAGGCGGTGCAATTATGCCCGTTTATGATGCACTGTGGGATTCTTCCATTCGCCACATTACGATGGCACACGAACAAGGTGCATCTCATGCCGCTGATGCATACGGTGTCGTGAAAGGAGTTCCCGGAATCTGTCTTGCGACGTCCGGACCAGGGGCAACAAATCTGGTTACTGGAATTGCTGACGCAGCGATGGATTCGGATGCAATGCTTGCCCTGACCGGCCAAGTGCCAAGCGGCATGGTTGGCTCTGATGCATTCCAAGAGACTGATACAACCGGTGTCACCGCGCCAGTCACAAAACACAACTACTTTGCATCGGATGCAACCACCGTCGGAAAGACGGTTGGCGAAGCATTTGCACTCGCAGAAGCTGGTCGACCAGGACCAACGCTTGTCGACCTTCCAAAGGATGTTACATTCGGTGAGACGGATGATGACCCCGGTCCACCAAAAGCACCTGCACGATCGTCGCCATCACCGGATGCTGATCCTGATGCGGTGATAGCTGCGGCAGAAGTAATCTCCCGTGCAGAGCGCCCAGTCTGTTTGTTTGGCGGCGGCGTTATCAAGGCCGACGCGTCCGAGCAGGCTCGTGCGTTCGCACGTGAGTACAACGTCCCAGTTGTGACTACAATGCCTGGAATCGGGTCATTCCCCGAGGACGATGAACTTTGTTTGTCATGGGCGGGAATGCACGGAACCGGCTATGCGAATATGGCAATTACACATACTGATTGCTTGATCGCAGTTGGGACTCGATTTGACGATCGGCTCACCGGTGGGATTGAGACGTTTGCTCCGGAGGCCGAGGTTGTGCACATTGATATTGATCCGGCTGAAATCTCGAAAAACATCCACGCGGATTATCCACTGATTGGCGACGCCGCAACCGTCTTAGAGCAGTTGTACGATGCGATCGACGATGATCCGGAGACGGACGCATGGGTCGAACAGTGCACAACATGGAAAGAGGAGTATCCGATGGACTATACAACGCCAGAGGATGAACCAGTGAAACCGGAGTTCATTGTTGAGGCGTTCGATGAAGCCACAGATGATGATACGATCGTCACAACCGGTGTTGGCCAACATCAGATGTGGGCCGCACAGTACTGGACCTACACCAAGCCACGGACGTGGGTTTCATCCCACGGGCTTGGAACGATGGGATACGGTCTTCCTGCGGCGATTGGTGCACGATTTGCAGCAGACGACGACCAGAGCGTCATCTGTTTTGACGGTGATGGGTCATTCTTGATGACACTTCAAGAGCTGTCAGTTGCGGTTCGTGAAAACCTTGATATCACGGTTGCTGTGCTCAATAACGAATATATTGGTATGGTTAGACAGTGGCAGGATGCGTTCTTCGAGGGGCGACATATGGCATCCGAATACAACTGGATGCCGGAGTTTGACAAACTCGCGGAAGCGTTCGGTGCCAAAGGCTGGCGTGTCGATGAGTATGACGAGGTCGCAGCGGCGATCGAAGAAGCACTCGCATACGATGGCCCATCGGTCATTGATTTCCATATCGATCCTGGTGCGAATGTCTATCCAATGGTTGCAAGCGGGGGCGCAAACGGCAAATTTGCCCTCTCGGAGGATCAGCTATGAGTTCAGACGAAGATCCAACGTCACAGCGAGGACTACAAGGAAAGCCGCCGGAACAGCGTCCACATCCAACTGGACGACGGAACAAACAAGGCATTCGGATCGATCCGGAAGCAGAAGCGGAACCACGTGTTCGCAAAGCGGTGGTTTCGGCGCTTGTTGACAACGAGCCCGGCGTGTTGTCCCGTGTTTCAGGGCTGTTCTCTCGACGACAGTTCAATATCGAGAGTTTGACTGTCGGCCCAACAACTGTCGAAGGGAATGCCCGAATCACGCTTGTTGTTGAGGAGACCGATCCAGGAATTGATCAGGTGAAAAAACAGCTCGCTAAGCTCAAACCCGTAATGTCCGTTGGCGAGCTTGAAAATAACGCTGTTAGAGCGGAACTTGTGTTGTTGAAGGTCCACGGCGATGAGCCCGATAAGGTCCACGCAATCACACAGATGTATGACGGACAGACACTCGATGCCGGCCCGCGGACGATTACCGTCCAGATAACCGGTGATGAGAGTAAAATCGATGATGCAGTCGATGCGTTCAGACAGTTCGGGATTATTGAAATTGCTCGAACTGGACAGACTGCGTTGGCTCGCGGTGACACCCCAACGACACCTGGTGAAGAGCCAGCACCGGAAGGGACGATCGCTGAGGAGCCATCACAACCGAGCGCAAACGTACAGTATTCAGACGACTAACAGACGAAGACGAAACTACATATTACATAACAATGACTGACGAACTTAACGCAACAATCTACTACGAAGACGATGCGGACGCAAACTATCTCAGCGGTAAAACAGTAGCTGTCCTTGGCTACGGAAGTCAAGGCCATGCCCACGCACAGAACCTTGCAGACAGCGGGGTTGACGTTGTGGTTGGCCTCCGAGAGGACTCATCCTCCCGTGCGGCTGCTAAAGAAGACGGCCTCGAAGTTGCAACGGCAAAAGAAGCCGCAGCAAAAGCGGACGTCGTCTCTGTATTGGTACCGGATACCGTACAGCCAGCAGTGTACGAAGAAATCAAAGACGAACTTGAAGCAGGTAACACGCTTCAGTTCGCACACGGATTCAACATTCACTACAACCAGATTAAGCCAAAAGACGGCATCGACGTGACGATGGTTGCCCCAAAATCACCGGGGCATCTTGTCCGTCGAAACTACGAAGCAGGCGAGGGAACGCCCGGATTGGTTGCGGTCTATCAGGACGAAACTGGAGAGGCAAAAGAGCGAGCCTTAGCATATGCACAGGCGATCGGCTGTGCCCGCGCAGGCGTTGTAGAGACAAGCTTCCGAGAAGAGACCGAAACCGATCTGTTCGGTGAACAGGCAGTCCTGTGTGGCGGTGTCACGTCCCTTGTTAAAACAGGCTATGAGACGCTTGTTGATGCGGGATACAGTCCAGAGATGGCATACTTTGAGTGTCTCAACGAGCTCAAACTGATCGTTGATCTGATGTACGAAGGCGGACTCGGTGAGATGTGGGACTCCGTTTCGGATACGGCTGAGTACGGTGGTTTGACACGTGGAGATGTCGTTGTTGACGATCATGCACGAGAGCGAATGGAGGAAGTTCTCGAACAGGTACAAAACGGCGAGTTTGCTCGTCAGTGGATCGTCGAGAACCAAGCAGGTCGACCAAGCTACACCCAACTTCGCGAGGCGGAAGGCAACCACGAGATTGAACAGGTTGGCGAAGAGCTTCGGGCACTATTTGCGTGGGCCGAAGAGAAAGAGACAGAAGAAGACAAAGAGTCACCAGTTAACGCATGAACAACCGATCGAAGACGGGGCGGACAATGAAACAAGTGAGCCACACACATCCGTTTACGGGTGAAACCTTTGGCTCGGTCTATCGGCGAGGGCCACTCCTTGCAGATGGTGGGCAGACAGTTCCAGTTCGCACGGGCGAACAAACGGAGCCACATGAAGAACAGCCACGGATGCGAGACATCGACCATACACCACGACATGACGCGGAGACAAATCGTGTCTGGTCTCGTGGGCGACCCGCTGAAGTAGACGATGGAGATAATCAATGAGTAACGGAACACTATACGACAACGTATGGGACAAACACGCAGTCACTGAACTACCAACTGGACAAACACAGCTGTTCATTGGACTCCACCTTATCCACGAGGTAACGAGCCCACAAGCCTTTGGGATGCTCCGAGAGCGAGGACTTGAAGTCGCATATCCGAAACGGACGCACGCGACAGTTGATCACATTGTCCCAACCGCAGATCAGTCCCGTCCATACGGTGATAGTGCGGCCGAAGAGATGATGTCCGAGCTCGAACAAAACGTGCGTGACTCGGGCATCGTGTTCGATGACCCGACGACAGGAAATCAGGGAATTGTTCACGTTATTGGACCCGAGCAAGGGATTACGCAACCGGGAATGACGATCGTCTGTGGTGACTCACATACATCTACCCACGGTGCATTTGGTGCGCTTGCATTCGGTATCGGAACGAGCCAGATCCGTGATGTGTTGGCAACCGGGACCGTTGCAATGGAGAAACAGAAGGTTCGAAAAATCGAGGTTACGGGTGAGCTCTCAGCGGGGGTTACTGCAAAAGACATTATCCTCACGATCATCCGAAAGCTTGGTACTGACGGTGGTGTTGGGCATGTATACGAGTATGCTGGGAGTGCAATCGAAAGCCTTGGCATGGAAGGTCGGATGTCGATCTGTAACATGTCGATCGAAGGCGGTGCTCGCGCAGGCTATGTGAACCCTGATGAGACAACCTACGAATGGCTCAAAAATACCGATGCGTTCAAAGACAACCCAGAGCGGTTTGAGACGCTGAAAACGTACTGGGAGTCAATCCGAAGCGACGAAGATGCTGAGTACGATGACGTCGTCACGATCGACGGCAGCGCAATTGAACCAGTTGTCACATGGGGTACCACACCTGGTCAGGGGATCGGAATTTCAGAACCGATCCCAGAGCCAGAATCGCTCAGCCCGGAGAAACAGGAGACTGCGCAAAGAGCGCAGAAACATATGCGTGTCAACCCAGGAGAGACGATGGAAGGCTACAACATTGATGTTGCATTCCTTGGCTCCTGTACAAATGCTCGGTTGCCTGACCTACGTGCTGCAGCAGAGATTATTAAAGGACGAGAGGTTGACCCAAGTGTCCGTGCAATGGTTGTTCCGGGAAGCCAACGGGTCAAAGCAGCCGCAGAGGCTGAAGGCCTCGATGAGATATTCAGAGAAGCAGGCTTCGACTGGCGAGGTGCAGGCTGTTCGATGTGTCTTGGAATGAATGAAGATCAATTAGAAGGGGATGAAGCATGTGCATCCTCATCGAACCGTAACTTTGTGGGTCGGCAAGGATCAAAGGATGGCCGAACCATCTTGATGAGTCCACTCATGGTCGCTGCAGCGGCGGTGACTGGTGAGGTTACAGATGTTCGTGAGCTTGAGGAGGTGGTCTCAGCATGAGTGACGGACCTGCTGACATCGTTGAGTACGTTTCGGGAACCGGTATTCCAGTTCGCGGAAACGATATTGATACGGACCAGATCATCCCTGCCCGATTCATGAAGGTCGTCACGTTCGATGGCCTTGGTGAGTTTGCATTCTTCGATCAGCGTTTTGATGACGAAGATAACCAGAAAGAACATCCGTTCAATGAGCCACAGTTCCAGAATGCGAACATCCTCGTGGTTAATAACAACTTTGGCTGCGGCTCATCGCGTGAACACGCACCACAGGCATTGATGCGGTGGGGTATCGATGCGGTGGTTGGTGAAAGCTTTGCAGAGATCTTTGCAGGAAACTGTCTCGCACTCGGCATCCCGACAGTAACCGTCTCACAAGAGGATGCAGAGGCGTTACAGGCGTTCGTTGATGAGAATCCTGATGCAGAGATCGATGTTGATGTCGCAGCCGAAACAGTCACCTACGGTGACAAAACGGTTGATGTGACAGTTGACGATGCACAGCGGAAGGCACTTGTTGAGGGTGTTTGGGATACAACTGCACTCATGAAAGCAAATGCGAACGCTGTTCGTGAGAAAGCAAAATCGCTTCCATATATCCAGGATCATGAGGTTCCAGCGGTGAAGGATGACTGAGGAGATCGTTGTTATTCCAGGTGACGGGATCGGCAAAGAGGTCATCCCAGAAGCCAAACGGGTAGTTGAGTCGGTGATCGATGTTACATTCATCGAAGCCGATGCGGGTGATGCAGTCAAAGAAGAGACGGGAACCGCACTTCCACAGGAGACGTATGATCTCGCAGCCAGCGCAGATGCAACGCTCTTTGGTGCGGCTGGAGAGACTGCCGCAGATGTGATCCTCCCACTTCGAGATGCTGTTGGCTCGTTTGTCAATATTCGGCCTGCAAAAGCATACCCGGGTGTCGATGCCCTTCGACCGGAGACCGATTTGGTCTTCCTTCGTGAGAACACAGAGGGCGTCTACTCAGGACATGAGGATCGGCTTTCGGATGATCTGTCAACACTCACACGCGTTGTGACAACATCCGCATCCGAAGCATTGGCAGCGTTCGCTTGCGACTACGTTAGCGGCGAGGAACACGATGGGTTCACGATCGCACACAAAGCGAATGTCATGCGAGAAACCGATGGTCGCTTCCGTGACGCAGTTGTTTCTGTAGCAGATGCAAACGACGTTCCTGTTGATGAGGTACTCATGGATGCGTTTGCAACCCGTGTCTGTCTCGATCCGACACAGTTTGACGTGATTGTCTGCCCAAACCTTGCTGGTGATGTGCTTTCGGATCTCGCAGCTGGGCTTGTTGTTGGCGGACTTGGACTGTTGCCGTCAGCAAACGTTGGAACCGATCGTGCATTGTTTGAACCTGTTCACGGAACAGCGCCGGATATCGCAGGCAACGGGATTGCGAACCCAACGGCGACAATTCTCTCTGCGGCGATGATGCTTGAATATCTTGGATATGAAACCGAAAGCAACGCGGTGAACGATGCTGTTGAGGCTGTCCTCTCGGATGGTCCACGGACGGGAGACCTGGGTGGCGACGCAACCACTACGGAAATGACAGATGCGATCATCAACCACCTGTAACACAGGTTGTTTGGCTGTCGGCTGGAGTATGTAACCGGCCATGTTATTTTTTGTAGCTCTGTGCGGTATCCTGTTACAGTATGCCACAGATACAGGTATCAGAAAAGACGGTACAGCGGCTTGATCGACTCCGAGAAGATGATGAAACGTATGATGAGTTGGTTACAGAACTCCTTAATATCTATCGAGCAAGCGAGATGACGATGTTTCGGAGTGGCGATGGATAACAACGCTACTCTTGATACGCAATCCGAACCTGTTCCCACGTTCCTTTCTCTTCAAGATGCGATTGTAGCAGGTCCGCATACGCCTGTGTGAGCTGTTTTGCAGCTGCTAACTGCTCGTCATCGACACCGTCGGAACTGCTACCAAGCCCAAGGGCATTTTTAATCGAGGAGACGATTCCGCCACTGGAGTTTGTCGATGAGCCACCAGCACCACCCATTGCAGCCATTTGGGATTGGATAGTATCCAGCTCTGGCATAATATGTTTGAGTTTCTCAGTGTTTGCGACGATCCGTGCCTCCTCTGGATCGTCCGCGTGTTCGATCTCAAACTCCGTGGCAGTCATGATTAGCCCCCACTGTTGGCTACTAAATTGTGACTGGTGGACCTGTTCGTTGAACTGCCGATCGACCGCCATTCGATCGCCAACGATCGCATCTGTCCAGTTGCTATTGCTCATACACGACGTAAGAAAAGCAGCCGTATCAGCGTTTCCGTCCGGATGATGTATCGTATTCTATTCTCCGCTAAACTCTGGCTCACGACGCTCTGCAAATGCAGCGGCACCCTCTGCATGATCTCGTGAGTCAAGCACCGCTGCTTGGGCTGCTGCTTCCTGTTCGATCGCTGCGTCCAGCGACGTGTTCGGATTATGCCGGAGTAGTCGTTTGGAAGTCCGAAGCGCGACGGTCGGACCTGTTGCGATCGTCTCGATGAGCTCGGTTGCGTTTGCCTCGAACGCGTCCGTGTCGTACACATGGTTTACGAGACCGATCTCTTTGGCTCGATCGGCATCAAGTAGCTCGCCAGTAAACACAAGCTCACGAGCAATATTGTCTCCGACAAGTCGAGGGAGGAGATACGAGGTTCCTGAATCTACTGCAAGCCCAACCTGACGGAACCCAAAGCTGATTTTTGCATCATCACTGAAGAGCACGATGTCACAAGCAATTGCTAGATTTGCACCGGCACCAAACGCAGCGCCGTCTACTTTCGCAACGGTTGGGAACTCACACTCTGCGACGCGTTGAATTGCACGACCGGTCTGTTGAATCACGTGTCTGACACCCGCATCCAGCGACATCTCATCAGCAAATCGTTCAATCATCATCTTTACATCACCACCAGCACAGAACGCAGGCCCAGCACCCGCAAGCACAACACAGCGCGTCTCTCCCCCCTCAATTTCATCTAACGCATCCATGATACCATTGGAGACCGCAATGCTGAGTGCGTTCCTTCGATCGGGTTGATTGATTGTGATTGTTGCAATGCCGTTACGCTGTTCAAGCAGTACTGGATCGTCACTCATTCAGTAGCTACTGGATGGGCGAGCGTCCTAAATCCATACTAAATAATCACGAGCATCGTTTTCTTACGTTGTTTCTCAAAAAATGAGAGGAAACGGCGAGACTCAAGAGCACTGACCCGCTAGAGACGGTATGGACGAACCGACGACTCGACGTCGTGTACTGCTTGGAACTGCGGGTGTAGCCACAGTTGCGCTTTCAGGGTGTATGGGTGGCGATGATGGCGGGAACCCGGATGCAGATCTTGAAGAAGACACGTATGGAGACTGGTTCGCAAGTGCACGTGGATACGAGGGGACAGTTGATCAGACAGGCAACTCGGAAGTTACTGTCGAGGTTGGAACTGAAGGTGGATTAGCATATACGCCGGCAGCAGTACGGGTAAGCACTGGTACAACGGTTGTTTGGGAATGGACTGGACAGGGTGGCTTACACAATGTTGTCGAGGAGGATGACGTGTTTTCGAGTTCAAATAAAGGGGAAGAGGGTGCAACCTTCACGCATACGTTCGATGAGCCTGGTGTGTATCGTTATGTTTGTACACCGCACGAACATCAAGGGATGGTTGGTGCGGTTGATGTCGTCGAAGAGTAGTTCGAGTTCGTGACGCTTACTNCGGTCGNGTTTTGATCATAAATTTCATATCGCCCTCAAACACAACGGTCCCTTCCTGATTCGTCATTGTNGTATCGATCACAACAAGACCAGCATCATCACGGCTGGAGAACGGTTTTGTTTCTATGACTTCCATTGCAAGTGAAATACTGTCGTCCATTTTGACTGGTGCTGGAATATCCATATAGTTCATGCCCAAGAATGCGACAACCGTCCGCTCGAGGAAGCCACAGCGATAGACGAACCCAGTCGCTAACGTAAACGTCATTGGCCCATGAGCGACCCGCCCACCAAAGTACTCCTCTTCGGCATAGTGACGGTTACTATGGAGTTCTGTCCAATCACCAGTAAACATCGAGTGGAATGTAAAATCCGATTCAGTGACCGTTCGACCAACACTCTGGAACGTTTGTCCAACAGCAAAGTCTTCGAAGTAGTGTGGTTCGTAGCTATATGCCATGGCTGTCCGCTCGCAACGAGGAATAAAAAAGCATAGTGATTCTACACGATCGATTATTTCATTGAGTCATGATAACGCTTAACACATATTGTAGCTTATAGTGTAATCGATGCGTGTTCAATCTGGGTTTAGATGTTCCGAGTGTAATCATCGGGTAAGCACGGCCTCATACCACTCACGATGCCCACAGTGTGACGGTAGGTTAACATCTCAGCGGACCTATTAGTCGACAATGGTTGACTCGGATGGTCCAACAAGCAACGATCCGCATGTAATTCGATCGATTGCAGTGACTGTTGATGATATCGTGACTGCAGTGGAAGCAAATCACCGAACCGATCGAACCGCTGTGCTTCGAATTACGCCGCCGTTTAACGGACGAATGCGCGCTCGCATACATATTGCTGGTGGTGAGGGTAAGTATGGCACAGCACCAGTTGAACCGATCCATATTGACCCATCTACATTTGTTGACACGGTTCCAGCGTATCCAGAAGTCGATGAGACCGCTGAACAGCTTGTGTCTGGGTACTCGGTTGAGAAGCACTATGAATCGCACACAAAAGCAGTCAGCGCCTGGAGAGAGACAGTAACAACCGAGCTAGTGGATTCAATCACTATTGAGACTCCAACCGGAACTCATTCAGTTCGTGTGGCGTATTTAGGTCGTTAGTGCGCGTGCTCAATCGACTCAAAAAGCTGCGGTGTGGAAGACTCCGCTTGCTCGTGGATACGTTCTGGAGATACTGCAGCCGAAATAATAAAATCATCCGCATTTCGCATCACTGCAATCTGTCCACGGATGTCGACTGACTGCCCCTCCATCACCGCTTCGGCAGTGAATAGTGAAGCGGTTACTGATTCGCCCAAGATTGTGTACGTTTCTGTCCCTCTCTGTTCAAGATTGGAGACCTCACCGTACTGTTCTGTGAACATCTCAATGAGTTCTCTGTGATCCAGCTCTGCAACGGGATTAAACTCTTGACCTGCAATCTCCACTGCAGGTGTTGCGACAGCTGCAAACACACCCGTTTCGGTTTCCCCCACATCAGGGATCTCGAACTGTTTGTAATAGATTGCAAGTTGGTTTGTCGCCTCGACCTCTCGTGTTTGTCCTGCAGCAGCAAACTCCTCGCGAAGCGTTTGTGCTTCCTCTCGATCGACTTCGTACCCGGTGTCAGCAAGCGTATTCGATGGCACTGTTGCGGGTGATGCTTCAACGCTGAGCGGCCCGCTTCCAGTAACAAAATCAGCACAGCCACTGAGCAGCGTCACACCACCGATCGACATTCCCAACAATTGTCTCCGTGATACCATGATTTATAAAAAATATGTGTTCGAGTACCATAAACGGTAACAAAAAGAGGGCTCTCCCAACAGTGAAAAACGCGAAAATAGATTATGTATATCGTTATCTGAAGCCCATTGCTTCGATCTGCTCTTGATACCGGTTTCGAATGGTCACTTCGGTGACTTGCGCAACGTCTGCGACTTCTCGTTGTGTCTTCTTTTCGTTACACAGAAGCGAGGCCGCGTAAATTGCGGCCGCCGCAAAGCCAGTTGGGGATTTCCCTGAAAGCAGACCTTGCTCAGCTGAAACGTCAATAATTTCCGTTGCTTTTGCTTGCACTTCTTCAGAGAGGCCAAGCGAAGAAGCAAACCGTGGGACAAACTGTTTTGGGTCAACCGGTCTCAGCTCAAGGCCGAGCTCTTGGGAGATGTATCGATAGGTTCGACCAATCTCTTTCTGTGGGACTCTGGACACTTCTGCGACTTCATCAAGCGATCGTGGGATTCCCTCTTGTCGGCATGCTGCATAGAGTGCAGCAGTTGCAACACCTTCGATCGATCGACCACGGATCAGATCCTCGTTGAGTGCACGACGATAAATCACGGAGGCAACTTCCCGAACCGATCGTGGGACACCAAGGGCGGATGCCATCCGATCGATCTCCGAGAGTGCAAACTGGAGATTCCGCTCACCAGCATCTTTTGTTCGGATACGTTCTTGCCATTTACGGAGTCGATGCATCTGACTTCGTTTTTCGGAAGACAACGAGCGGCCATAGGCATCTTTATCTTTCCAATCAATCGTTGTTGTCAATCCCCGATCGTGCATTGTCTCGGTGATTGGTGCCCCCACACGAGACTTGCTTTGACGCTCGGAGTGATTGAATGCACGCCACTCAGGACCGCGATCAATCTGACGCTCATCAAGAACCAACCCACAATCATCGCAGACGAGTTCGCCTTGATCTGCATCGGTGATAACCTCATCTGAGCCACACTCTGGACACGATAAGATTTCGTCCGATTGTTGTTCCGATTCCCGCTCCTGTTGGCGTTGCCTACTCGGACGTTCCATTAATAAGGTTTTTGGTCGGTGGAGTATTTAAATCTTTGTGCAAGATATAATATCCACGATATATTAGAAATCCTACTTTTCAAATCTAAACACGTGGTATAACGCTTAGAAGTGCGTATTTCAAGGGTCAATTGCGTATACGAGATGTTAATATGTGTTGCTGTATAATTATTATCGTGACGTTTGATCACATGTTATATGATGTCTCACTGCTTGGAAATAACCACTGGGCATTAACAAACATTTTTGTATAACTAGTGAATATGTGTTTGTATGAGCACCACCCATCTCGCCCCTGCGGTACGTACATCTCACACGCACGAAATTACCCCAGTTGAAATCACTGAGTCTGAACTTGAGTCAACGGCACCCGAATCGCTCCGGGACCTCAAAGCAACGCTTGCACAGGAAGGATACCAGCCAACAACCCTCCACGTCTCTGCGTGTTTCAGTGAAGATTGTTCTCTCAAAACACAACATGAGATTGAGCGACTCCGAAACTCTGTCCGAACGGCGGCATTTCTTGGCGTTTCAACGCTTCAGATTGAGATTGATGACGTCGAATCGGTTGAAAAAACAGGAGACGCACTATCTGCCCTCTCGGAACGAGCGTACAGAGAGGGGGTTTCACTGAACCTTTCGGGGAAAGGGGCCGAACATATCACCCTTGAGACCACAGTGTAGCTGTGGCATCAAAACGCGCACTCGCAGGAAAGCTCTCGGTTGTTGCTGGATTTGAGAATCCACAACTTGGGCTTGAACAGTATCCAACGCCCCCAGACCTCGCAGCGCACGTCATACACTTAGCTGATTTACAAGGTGACATTGCGGGCCGAACAGTGATCGATTTAGGTGCTGGAACTGGTATGCTTACCCTTGGTGCGGCGCTACGGGGGCCCGCACGTGTTGTCGGCGTTGAAGTCGATCGATCGGCAATTGAGACCGCACGTAAAAATCAAAACCGCGTTGGAACAACAACTGCAATTCATTGGATACAAGCAGATGGTGGTCGAGTTCCACTTCAGTTATCCGAACCAACGACGGTCGTAATGAACCCACCGTTTGGTGCACAAAACGGCTCTCACGGTGCCGACAAGCGGTTTCTCAAAAGCGCAGCAGAGCTCTCTGATGTGTCGTATTCAATCCACAACGCCGGGAGTCAGTCGTTTATTGAGTCGTTTGCTGGAGACCACGGTGGTACGGTAACACACGCATTCGAAGCGGCATTCGAGGCGCCCAAGCAGTTTGCACACCAGACCACCGATCGAAAGGAACTCTCAACAGAAGTGTACCGCATTGTGTGGTCTACGTAACCGGTACTATCTCTGCTCGTTGCCATACCGCTCTTTTTCAGCAACACGAACTCGCGTCTCCGTTTCCTCATCAACAGCAAACAGAACGTTCTCTACGTTTTCTATCTGAAGCCCTGCAAGCGCTGCAGTCTCATTCTCTGCCGGGATCTCTTCGGTAGCCACGTCACCGTCAACATCCGTTGCAACAACAAAGACGTCCTCTACAACACCGACTGTGATGTTTTGTCCAGCGATGGTCGGCTCCGCAGTTACTGGATCGGAAACAAACTGCGTTCGTTCTTCTCCAGCATACCGAAGCGAGACGCGATACGCAGTCCCACTGTTCGCTGCACGCCAACCCTCGCGTTCTGCAATCACGGTCTCTTGCCACCCAACGCCACCAACGCGGATTGCTGCCCGACCATCAAACGCCAACCTGCCGCGTGTTGTCGCTGTTGTCCAAATATGTCGATCGGTGTTTCGAACAATCACACCCGAGGTGTTAACCTGTGTACTTTCACCAAACGCGTCAATATCAACAACACCGATCATACCATCCGGAACATCTTCTCCATACGTTATTTCATAGCCGTCGATTTCGATCGGATCGCCCGGGAGGTCGCTTTGATCTGCAGTGTTGAGGCTAATCGGAATCGTCGGTCCGAGAAGCGAGGCAACAGCAACCAACAAGACAACAAATGCAACCTGTTGTGTCGTCCCGCTCGTTAGTGACTCGAACGTCGTTGTTGGGTTTGGGACCACACGAGTTGGAAAGAGCGGTCGATCGCGCGAAACGACAGCGGCAGCAATGATCGTCGCTAATATGAACACAAGCGCAAGCCCGAGCCCTCGGTAGAGTACGTACTGCTCGCCACCTCGATACCAGTAGATCGCCCACAGTGACTGGCTTACCGCATAGAGTAATGCACCGGTCCACAGCCGAAGCGCAGTCGGCGGGTTATCGTTTCGGTACCACATGAGCGCAACACCAGCAACAACGCCAAGTAGGAGGCCGATCGCATGGCCCTGAACCGCAATGCCTGCAAACCACGGTGTGCTGTATGTCGCTTCTGCGGCTGCAAACTGTACCGGGTTTGCGAGTGCATTGTTGAGTCCGCTAATCACCTGTCGAGCGGTGAGCGCGACCACGGTTGCGATCGGGTAATACACCAACGCAAACCCAGCAAATGCATAGACGACACCGGAGAAGCCGATCGACGGCCCAAGCGAGAATACACCTGTGAGAATGCCGATTGCAATGACTCCAAGCGGAAAGAGCACGAACGCACGAATGTATGGGTTCGTTCGGAGCGAACTGAAGGTTGACTCACCACGTTTGTCGGTGTAGTGACCAAACGCAAACTCCGCAAGCGGTGCAAGCGCGAGTGTCCCGATCATATTCCCACGCAGGTGACCGTAATTTGCGTGTGCAAACCCGGATACTACGACCGGGAATGGGTCAAGGTAGCTCCACGCACGGAACGGAATAACCGTTGGTGCATATCGGTTGTGGATCCCACCTTGGATGAATAGATACACCCCAATAACGAGTGCCATCGACACGATCGTCCCCCAGGGTACGCCAAAGAGAAATCGAGATCTCAGTGTTGCCCCCCACGCACCACGCGGTGTGTCGAGGCGGTACACAACGTAGAGCGAGCCAACCACTACAAAAAGTAAAAAGAGCTCAAAAATCGGTATCTGTTGGGAAACAGCAATGAGGTCAACCTGCCCGGAAAGACCAGTTATTGGTCTCAGGCTGAGTGAGCTGTCACTTCCAAACACCGTGCTCATACCGATAGGAGCCGTGGAGGGGTTAAGAAATCGCTGGTTGGTGCAGGGTGCGATAGTTGACCACCGCTATCTACCCACCACACGGCTAACTTACAGTTTGTTTTCGGCGTCTTTTGCGAGCTCTTCCATGCGCTTGCCGACACGACCGGCGCTCGAGAACTCATCTTCGCTCATTGCGGTTGCGAGTGCGTTTCCAAGGACAAACACTGCATGTTTGTGTTCGCTTTTTGATTTGTGAACGTGAGATGGGTCGACAGATAGCTGTTCGTACGGGTCAAACAGCGAGGAGTCGACGTCTTCGCGCGATCGGAAGTACTCCATAATCTGAACCATCTGTTCGTGTAGTTCAAGTAGCTCGTCTTTGTGCATAGGTCCACGTAAGACGGGTTACGTTTTAAGGATTATTGGGGAAACCTCGCACGCAGACAAAATATTAGAACACGTATTCGTCTTCGTGGCCCATCATTCCGTCGTCTTCGAACGCCGGATCCTCGTCTTCGAGGGGACCGCTTGTTTTGTATGCTTTAAGACCGGTTGAGAGAAGCCCTTCAACGGCCTCTTCTCGGTTGAGGAACTCGCCCTGCTCAACCAACTGCGTTACTTGCATTTCAAGGTGCTCGGGGATATTGATCTCGACTTTCGGCATCTGATCATTCTGGGCTTAACGGGATGGTTATTTAAACCTACCGCCGTGTATGAGATCTACACAACCGGAACGTCTGTTTCGTTGACTAGTACTACGACCGAATACAGTGAACCACCGCCAGAGCGGTATACATACACGTCTTGAGAATCAATCAGCGTCTATGAAAGACGTCACCGATCTCTATCAGTCATACAGTGATGATCGGCTCCCACCAGGGCAACGAGAAACCGATCGATTCCCCGTCCTGTCAAAGAGTGGAACTCCGAGTTGGAACCCAAGCGAGTGGGCGTTTGAGGTGTGGGGAGCAGTTGAGGAACAATTCTCGCTTTCATACGATGAATTCTGTGAACTCCCGTCAGAGACGCAGCTACAAGATTTCCACTGCGTAACGGGCTGGAGCAAGTTCGACTGCCAGTTCACCGGTGTCCGTTTTGAGACAATCGCAGAGCGTGCGGAGGTCGCAGATGATGCGGTGCACGTGATGTTTCACGCTCTTGATGGATACACGACCGATCTAACACTGGAGGAGTGCATGCGCGAGGAGGTTCTGTTTGTGTATGAATATGACGGCGAAGAGCTGCCAGCAGATCATGGCGGACCGCTTCGTGTTGTGACACCACACAAGTATGCATATAAAGGTGCAAAATGGGTTACCGGTGTTGAGTTTCTGACCGAGCACGAACTCGGATATTGGGAGCGCCGAGGTTACTCAGACACAGCAAACCCGTGGAACGAAGAGCGATATAGCTAATTTTCGATCGCAGCCGCTTTTTTAATAGTCAATCTAAAGAGTGCGCAGCCCTGAGTGAGAGTGAATGAGTCCGCCCCAGATAACTGATCGGCAGGCACTGGTGAGCCGTGCAACACCGATCAACAACGTGGACATCCGGGCGGTATTGGATGCAACAACCGAACCACGAATTGTTTGGGGTGCACCGGATCAAGCAACCGTCGTTGGCTGGGGGTCCGCTGCGACATTAGTTGCGAACGGTCCNGATCGCTTCTCAGAGATCCAAACACAGGCAGAAGCGCTTTTTTCATCGGGTGATGTGCATGCAGGGACAGAAGCGGCGCGTCCACGGCTGTTTGGTGGGTTCTCGTTTCACGAACAGACGGCAGCGCGATCACCATGGAACGCGTTTCCGGATGCCCGATTTGTCTTTCCACGTGTGCAGGTTACGTATGCCGATTCCGGTGTCTGGCTGACCGTTAATGCGGTTGGCGAGGATGCAACACCGACACAGGTTGAAGACACACTAGAAAAAGAGAAAGATCGGCTCGAATCACTCGAACCACACAGTCACGATCCAGTTGCACCGGGAATTGGTGAATCACACCGAACAACCACGAAGCAAGCGTGGACCGAGAGTGTGAACGAAGCGACTCGACGGATCAACGCGGGCGAATTACAGAAGGTCGTGCTTGCCCAAGCGCTTGAAGCATCGCTTGCCTCTGAGCCCTCGATCGGCGATATTCTCAATCAACTCTCAGTAAGCTATCCAAACTGCCATCTGTTTACGATTGAGCCACCTGCGTCCGACCGGATTAGTTTCTTTGGTGCAAGCCCAGAACGTCTCGTCTCGGTTCACGGGCGAACTGTTGAAACGGACGCACTCGCGGGGACAACTGGCCGTGGCGAAACGCCTGCCGAAGATGAGTGGCTTGCCGAGGAACTGCTGGCAGATCC
>SL_4KL_010_BRINEDRAFT_10000148_pt1 | contig 31892 bp, 33 predicted proteins | sample SodLak_010_BRINE_2_FD_10664 | JGI IMG/M metagenome (IMG submission 10664) | reverse complement strand
CTCAGACCATGGTGAGTCGTTCGGTGAACATGGTAACTACGGTCATCATCACCGGAACGTATACGAGGAAAATATCCATGTCCCGTTTATTATCTCGAACGCGGACTGCATTGCCAATCCCTCTCAACCAGTGTCTCTAGCATCTATCTATCACGTCATACAGGAAGTTGCCCAAACAGGGACAGTCTCACCCGAGAAGTATACTGCCAGCTATGCTGTTTCAAAAAGTGAATGTGGAACGAACTACGCCGTGCGTGGCAACCGCTACAAATATATCAAAAGCGGAGATTCCGAGGAGCTATACGACCTCCAGACGGACCCGACAGAACAAGCTGATATTTCCGAAGTGGAGCCAGAACGCTGTTCAGACCTCCGGGAAATCGTTTTACGGGAGACAGCAACTACGGTTGAAATGGATACCCTAGCTACTGCAGCAACAGTGGTTGCTGACCAGGGTCACTTCTGAGAGAAGCATCTCATTTTGAACATAGTCTTCATAAGCCACATCAACAGCCGAGTACAGTAGAAACTGCGACGAATGTGGAATCCCGGTGACTGTGTGAACCCACAACATATTAACCAACAAAAAGAGGGATTACGCTATATTGTTGGTTAAAGCATTCACGAAGCGAAGCAATCAGTCGGTCACTCGACAGTGACGCTCTTTGCCAGATTACGGGGCTTGTCAATCGGTCGGTCAAGTAACGAGGCAATATGATACGAGAGGAGCTGCAGTTGAACATTCGCAAGGATACCAGCGAGTTCAGAAGATGTGGCCGGTATTTCAAGGTGGTCTGTTACCCCATCAAAGGTAGCGGACCCATCGCCGATAACCACTACAGGGGCACCCCGAGCAGCCACCTCTCGAATCGTGCCACGCATTCGATCGACGTTTTCCCCAGTGTTGATAGCAAAGACAGGCGTGTTCGGCGTGACCAGCGCAAGTGGGCCGTGTTTAAGTTCACCGGCAGGGAACCCTTCAGCATGTTCGTATGAGATTTCTTTGAGCTTGAGCGCACCCTCCAGGGCCACTGGATGACCCGTTCCACGGCCAACGAAAAAGAACGCATCCGCGTCGCAGTATTTGTGTGCAAGGGCCGATGCTTGACTGTCATCGAGAATCTGTTGAACTTTGTCCGGGAGCGACGAGAGCTCTGATTGAACCGATGAAAGGTCATCTGTGTCATCGGAGACAAAGGCAGCGAACTGGGCCAGCGTTGTCACCTGTGAGGAGAATGTTTTCGTCGCAGCGACCCCGATTTCAGGACCTGCGCGGATAAACATCGCCTCATCACATTCTCGAGCAGCCGTCGACCCAATAACATTCGTGATAGCCAGGGTTTTCATCCCCTGTGAAGAAGCTTTTCGAAGTGCTTCTAGCGTATCTGCGGTTTCACCGCTCTGTGTGACCCCAACGACGAGTGTATCGTCCCTTAAGGGTGGCGGGCTCGCAACGAATTCGCTCGCCAGAGACGTTCGGGCTTCAATACCACGTTCCGCCAGCAGCTGTTCCCCATAGAGCGCAGCGTGGTAGGAAGTGCCACAGGCAATAAACTGCACCGATTCGACATTCTCGAGGAATGCCGGGTCAAGGTCATTCGCTGCAGTTCCCCCATCAGTCATCCGGGCATCAGTTAACGCTCTGCCTCGGGTAGCCCGCTCCAGTGCTGTGGGTTGTTCGTGAATCTCTTTGAGCATGTAATGGTCGAAACCCCCCTTTTCGGCTCCTTCTGGAGACCACTCGACAGTGTCCACGGAACGTGAAACAGGAACCCCGTTTTCATCGAGTATGGAATAGTCTGATTCCGAGAGAATAGCGATATCACCATCTTCCAGATAGATAACATCCTCGGTGAATTCGAGAAATGCCGGGACGTCGCTGGCCAGATAGTAGCCGTCGGTTCCAATTCCGACAACCAGTGGAGACCCTGACCGTGCGGCATAAATAGTATCTTCTCCGGAGATGACCATTGCAATCGCATAACTCCCTTGGAGGTTCGACAATGTATCCGAGAACGCAGTTCGGGGAGATTTACCGGCCGAAAGATGGTATTCAACCAGATGCGGAATAACCTCGGTATCAGTATCACTGGTAAATTCATGGCCCTGTTCCGTTAGCTGTGACCTGAGCTCACCGTAGTTGTCGATTATGCCGTTATGAACCACAGCGACGTCGTTTGAACAATCCGTATGGGGATGAGCGTTTGCGTCGGAGGGTTCCCCGTGTGTACTCCAGCGAGTATGACCAATTCCAGACGACCCGTGGATATCGAGCGAGGAGATAGCGGCCTTGAGCGTGCTCACTTCACCCTCCCGTTTGACCAGGTCTACGCCATCACTATTTTTGAGGGCAACTCCAGCCGAATCGTAGCCACGATACTCGAGATTATCGAGGCCAGTAAGCAGCGTATCCATTGCATCCTGCCCACCCACGTAGCCAATAATCCCACACATTAGGCGAACACCTCGTGTGTGCGCCGACGGTGATGACACTGTAATCCGTCAGAGAGTCTCGTATCATCCCACGAACTAAATGAGACAAAGCGATTGTTGAGTGAATACTTCGACTCGCTGGGCTGTTCACCAGCGAAAGCCAATTTCTCCAGTGTTCGTGGCGATTGCGATGTACACCGATAAGAAAACAAGAGCTGTGAGGGGCTTTTGCATCCGAAACGGTGTGTAGTTGCGTTGCTCGTGCGATACTGAGCCATGCCGCTTTAATTTTTACGAGAGTGTCTTTGTTATAGGGCTACTTGCCGTCAAAGTCTGTAACCGAATATGTCACCTATGCAGAGACATACAGTTCGAAAAATCAGGAAGGTACCATCGGCTTCATTTAACAAGCCTCTTCCAATAGTGCCTTCATAACTCAGGACATAGTTGTCGTCACCCTAGCTTATGAACAGTGTATTTTAACATAGAATCAGTGATGGTAGAGATGTTATGAGATGTCCGCCAGTTATCTAACTACGTATTTGTGAAGGTGGGTTATTCTCAGAGGAGGATTTGTTGTGAATCGTCAGAAGGTCGCTGACAAATGCATCGGGGCTGTAGACCGTTCCCTCCGCACGACACGGGAAGACGCCAGTTACTAATTCATCACTGAAAACAGCTACTGCAATATCAGGTGGTGTTACCGTTTTGTATGATTCATTGGTAATAGAATTTATTACAGTTCGGTCGGTGAATCCGCAGGCTTTCATTCCTCCTGTTCTCCATTTGCGGAGGGTTTCTACCGTCTCAACAAGTTTGTTGGCAGAGCGCGTTGATTCACATGCATCACAGAGGCAGATATCATCCCCAAGCACGGTCAATTCATAGTCGTCAATCCAGTCATTGGTTGTTGCAGTCTTGATTCCTTCCATCAGTCCTTTTCGATGCATATGCAATCCAGGTCTCGGTGAAACAGACCGAACGAAAACGCGAACCTCCTGTGTTACACCTCGCTCTTTCCGTTGCTGAAACTCATCCCACCACTCCGAAAGCGATGAATCGTCGTGTTCTAGTTGCTTTGTTGAATGTCGCATTACCATTTGTACACCTGCTAGCCTGAAAACCCGCGGCACAGATAACTAACACAGACAGTTTAGTGTTGTAGTATTATCCTACCCTTCCTGAAAGTGGAGTTATTTCAACTTACCGTGAGAAGAAAAAATGTCCAGAATGGTGGTATACGGCAATCGCCAGTAGAACGATTGTCTGGAGGGCAAAGAGAATAACGCTCACCCTTGTACTCCAGAGATAGACTGACGCGGTCACACCGACGATACCGAAGACACCAACGAGAAGATACAGATATCCCCACTCCTGTGATGGCTGTTGAGTCACTTCATGCGTTTGCCAAATCTGGCGGCCTTTATCAGTCAGCGAAACGCTTCCTCTGTTTTTGTCATAGTTGATAATATCCATCTCAGCCATCTTTGGGAGGTGGAACTGATAGAGACTCACGTACACCCGTTTTCGTTGGGAAGAAGTGATAGCCTCGATATCGATGTCATTTTCATCCGCAGTGACAAAATCTGCCAGCTCTCTCATGGTTGCAGAGCCATCGTGATTGCGAAGGTAAGATAAGACCGTTCTACGCCGGCTGTTTTTCAACGTTTCAAACGTTTCGTCGATTCCAACTCTCGAAGAATCACTTGCCGATGAACCATCGTCCTCTGAGGATTCTTCAGCCGTTGGTTCATGACCGGGATTAGTATTTCTCATATGATATTTTCGGTGGGGAGAGGGACCAAGATAGGAACGTATTACCACAAACCCAATGTAGCCTTATCACACTGATTATGCTATTGGAGGGAGCCATTATTTAATTGGTGTAATTCAAGCCATTTTTTACCGTAATATGGGGAATTGTAATGTGTACTGAAATATAAAACATCATAACTACATAATACCAACGGTTATTTTCTGCTCCGTTGCACCGAATGAATCCTCTAGAAGGAGTTGGACGGTGAAAAATGGAACTATCAATGGCCTGCTCCAATTAACGCAAACAAAGATTAATGATAGTAANAGTAAGTCCATCATTATAATATTCATGATATTGAGCGCTGAATAAACTCTATTTAACTATGATACCTCGTCAGGTTATCCTTGTTGTATCGATGTCACACGCGACGAAGCCTACAACTATGGGAGAGACGACAGAATCCGAATCGAACGAAGAAAGAAACGAATCTAAATCAGGTGACTTTACTGGAATCGTATCAGATGTTGACCAACCCCAGTTATCAAAATCTGAGGTTTTCGAACTGCTGAGTGCCGAGCGGCGTCAGGAAGTCCTGAGATACCTCGACAATACTGAGGGAGCGGCGACGCTCAGTGAACTAGCAGAACACATTGCCAGTCTAGAGTGTGATTGTGAGCCGGCACAGCTTTCCTCACAGCAGCGCAAGCGCGCCTACGTAGGATTATACCAATGTCATCTCCCAAAGATGGCAGATGCGGGCGTCATTGATTATAATGCTGACAGGGGGATAATCGAACTTAACGAGCGCTCAATACGGTTACTGAATTACCTCTACTTTGAAGAGGAGTCAACGAGTGTTACAAAAGAGCTTGTTACGCGCTTATTCGGATAACTTGACCGAGAAGAACAGTGGGTAATGACCTCACCGAGTCCAATGAGGTCGTTATCGGGAGCGTTCAAGGTCAATAAATGACCCTTCTTTTGCAGTAATCCACGTAGACATCTGTGTGACTTCGTCCCTGTGCGGTTGATAAATTGTACAGAGATCAGGCTGTTGGTCACGTCGTTCGATTTTTGCGACGAGTTCACACCGTGTTTCACGTGGGTCCACTGTTTCGGTCATACAACGTTCAGTCACCGGTACCCACCATAGTGGTGTAGTTATGATTCTTGTATTTCTGGAGTAAAGACCATTTACTGTGAAAGCACACGGCAGAGAATACGATAGAGTATGCCCTGTTATGACATGGTGAAGTCCCAGAATGCTCTAAATCCTTTACTGTGAAATCATGTGAGAGGCAGTTGACTACAACTGTCATTCGGGAAGTATGCTCCGCATGTAGCCTCCGGAAAGAGGCTGGTAACAATACCAATATACCACCTTGGTTAATTTGCCAGGTGGGCGGAAGTTACCCACCACCGCACCCAACCTGGCTGATCGTCGTGAGTCTGGAAAATGTCGCTCCGAAACCTGCTATCTGAGGTCTTCGGCACCGGAGCTGGGGCAAACGGTGCCGACAGTCCTCCTCAGCATCGACCCTTTTTTGAGTCAGTATTACAAGCCGAGCGTGAACTATGGTTAATAGCCATCGCCGCAATGCTTGTGGACGTTACGCTGACGGTTCACGGGCTCCAACTCGGTTTACAAGAGCTCAATCCAATCGCGGTTAGAGTTCTTGAGATATCCGGTGTTGTTGGTCTGTATTTACTCAAAGCAGGGGCGATTCTCGTTGGACTCTCGTGTCGACCGTTACTCCCCGACCGATATACAGCAATCATCCCGCTTGGGCTGGCAATTCCATCAGTCATTGCGGTCCTGAACAACTCGTTGCTCATTCTATGGGTGTTGGCCTGAATCGCCAACTCCCGTATCAAGGTTCTCTCTAATTTGGTATGAAAATATTGCTGGATTTGTCTTGAGAGAGACACAAGAAAGTACGCAATCATTGTGCACGAGCATACAGCTTTGAGCGGTCAATCGGTATTAGACATCCAAGCGAGTTGCGCTGACCAACCCATCCGAGGAGATGGTTACAAGACAGTCCTCGTATGTGAACTCTAGGTAACCCTTTGGAGATCTGGAGTCTGGCTTTGGTGAAAATAATTGTTGAAGGGCGTCGGTATCAATTTCTTCACCAAGGGGTTCGAGGGTTGTTTCGTCGGTCTCTTTCACTGAAGATACGGCCGTTACCACGGCTAATGGTACGGATTCAGTGTCAGAAACGTTTACTTTATGAGTTGTCATATCTCCATTTGCTGCCTCGCCACGTCCCCGCTTCGAAATATTCGTGCTCATGGTAATGAACGGCTTGTATAACTGATGCTGTGCAAGCCTAACCTATGCTTCGTTTGGAGGTTAATTAATCTTTTGGACTAATTATTAGATAAAATTTTGACTAATTCGATTGAGGTGTTTGGGAGGCTTGATTGTCTTGAGGCTTACTCAAGGCTCGAAACCAGATGACAGAGAGCATGTAATGATTCGATTGAATAATCTGCTCTGTTAGTTTGGCTGTCTGGCTCAAGGTCTCGATACCGACCTCGTCTTAACCGAACTGTATACATCCCGAGGGTGTTTGGAACCGCAAAATCAACTCGTGGGTCATCTCCGATATACACTGTGTTGGATGGGATTACACCAAGGGAATCCAACACCTGATGAAATACGTTTGGTTCATGTTTTGAGCTATTTATCTCTGGAGTGACGAGTATCACATCAAATTGGCTTCGGATACCCAGGCGGTCAAGTTTTTTCTGGCCACCACGGCCATCGGTAATTAACCCAATTCGGTACTCAGTTCCGAGCGTTGCCAATAACGGTTTAGTTTCTGGGTACGGTGACAATGGCGTCGTTGCATTATGAAATGCTTCGACAAGTTGCTCCCTCAGGTCTGTTGGGAGGTCGTGTCGTTCCAGTAAGATATCGAATGTCCCTTCGGTTCGTTCCTCGCTAAAGTACAGCTCCAGAAGTTCGTCATGGAGTTGTTTTCCTGTTTGCTTTTCAAGCATCGATGCTGCATTAGCGAGTCCAGCCCTTGCATACTGTTCGTAATTGTAGAGAGTGTCATCGAGGTCGAAACAGATTGCGGTGATAGTCATGTGTGATTGCCAATAGAGGATGTTGATTGTGCCTGGCTAGGTTCTTAGTCGGGACGTTTGCTTGGGATGTGAGTGATATTTCCATCTTTCGTGTGAAACAATTCCTCCCAGTAGCGTACCATTCGTGTTCCCCAATCGATAGAGGTTGGTGGAATATCCTCACCCAGCGCATATTTGACTGCCAAGTATGGGAGATTCGCTCCTGCGCCAACGCACATGACGATTGTGCCTGCAATCCGAGGATTAATTTCGATTAGACGAGGGTTGCCTTCGCTGTTGTATCTGAACTGAAGGTTAATATTGTACTCCAGACCGAGTCCTTGGCAAATTCCGGTTGCAGCCTCGAGGAGTTCATCGTTATGTTCGACCACACCCTCAAAGGTAATCCCTGCACGAGTTCGCTCGCGTGTGCGCGGGATAACTGGTCCAACTTCTTCCCCCATAGCGAGCACATCAACGCTGTACTCTTTTCCGGGTAGATACTCCATCACAGCGAGGTCTGGAAACGTCTCCGCAGAGGTTAAAATCGGGAGTACTTCGTCAAGTGTTGTAACAGCATTGTCAGGCTTATCGGAGAGGAATCGGTCAAATCGGTCTATTGTATCATCGAGGATTCTAAAGCCCCGCATGCCGCTGGATACTGGAGGTTTAAAACAGACGGGCTGGTCCGGATAGCCCAATGCATGAACCGCTTCTACGAATTGGTCTTTGGTGCTCACTCGACGATACTGTGGCGCCGTTTTGAAATCGTGCTCTTCCAGATACTGGTATAATCGCCCTTTATTATTGGCTATTTTCAGCGGCTCTGGCTGGGATACCATTACCGCCGCGTCAAATGACTCGCGAGCGGATGTCAACGGTTGCAATTCTGCAGTGGTCAGCGGGAGAATTACATCGACTGATTCTGCCGCAGCAATCTCTCGCATTCTCGGTATGTATGACTCGTTAGTTCCGGCAGGAACCGTGTAACCAGTATCGGTAAACGCAAAGCCGTACGCATCGGGTTGCATATCAACGCCGACTATGTGAATTGACCGCTCAGTATTCAACCGAAGGCTCTTGATGATTCCTGAGGCTCCTGGTGCACCGGCCCCTGTCATCAATACTGTGAGTTCATCTTCAGCGCTCATTGGCTCTCACCGATGATTTCCTTGCTACTTTGAGTTGGTTTCATATTCATTTTGTTCGTCTCATCCTCAGAAACGTCCCGGTTGAGTGATTCTTCATTCGGATATCGTTCGAGGTCTGCATTATCCCGACGGTCCAACTCAGCCGCTGCAAGTGTAGTCAGGGCACTCACTAACGTTGTGAGCAGCCAGACCCCACTATCTGAATCGGAACGGAACAGTGACTGTACCAAGCCGATGACGCTTGTCACTAATCCACCAATCCCAATGATATAGAGTGGTCCGAGCGGATGATAATCGGTTATCAGATATTTTCGCCTGAGTCGCCAGAGAAAGCTCCTGAACAACATCAAGGAGACCCGTGGAATATACTCTTTGTACTGGATATGACTTTTCCATCCTTCCTGGTAGGCATACTCGGATTGTCTTGGTACTTCAGCGATGGTAATATTGGCCGCATTCAGTCGAACGAGCAAGTCGTTGCAATAGCCATAATATTCGTACATCCCATCAATATCTGCCGTTTCCAGCGCGTGTAAAGAGATAACTGTGTAGCCATTTTGGGAATCCATTGTTCCCCAGTAGCCACTGGCAACTTTGGTGAGATACGAGAGGACAACATTACCAGCCATTCGGAATTTGGGCATCTCCGCCCAGTTTTCCGGGGACGCAAATCGATTTCCTTTGACGTAATCAGCAGTCCCGTCAACGATTGGGTCAATATATTTTGTCAGTTGATTCGGATCCATCTGGTCGTCACCACCAAGAACAGCAGTCGCCTCTATCTTATCCTCGCGCGCCTGCTGATATCCTGTCTTGATTGCGCCGCCCACACCGCGGTTTTTTTCGTGTTGAATTGGAACGATTTGTTTTTCAAATGTACCATCAAACGAATTGTTTCGAATATCGGCATACTGTGTGATTTCATCCCAGGTATCATCAGTAGACCCGTCATCGACAACATAAGCCCGGTCAATAAACTCCGGGAGTTTTTCGATAACACTGCCAACGTATCCTTCTTCGTTGTATGCTGGGATAACAACCCCAACAGTCACTCCTCTATACATGTCTTTGTCCTCCAAATCGAAATTTCATGAGTCGTTAGTTTCTTTGCTACAATTGATTTGCATGATGTAGTTCCATTTTGAGCGTTACTTACTCCGGGTCGGTTCGATAAATTCCTCCTGTGCTCTCCGGTTCACATACCGGCAGGAGTTTACGACGCTCCGTTCAATGCATTTCTCGAATGTATCATCCCGGTCTGACCACAATCCCGGATGAATGAGTAACTGTACACTGTTCGGAAAATTCTCGAAGTCTGGTGGGTCAGTGCGCCACCGCTGGCTGGATTCGGAGATATACTCGATTTCAGAGAAATACTGTGGTGAATAGGTGTTGATGAACCCATCAAAGTCCCTATCGAGAGCCCATTCAGGTGGTCTGTGAAATGAAACAGCTTCGGATAGCTCTGGCGTCAGCGTCCGCAGCGCATCCATCTCGTTCAGGACCCGTGATTCTACAGCATCGTTTGATGGTTCTTCATCCTTCCAGTAGTTGTGTGTGCTGAAATGCAATGCAATATCGTGTCCTAACCGCTGGATTTGGTGTATTGTCTCCAGATGGTCTCTGTCGAACGGATTATACAGCGGGGAGGAAACCAGAATGCAGTATGTTGATTGTATGTTGAGTTCAGCCTCTATACGAGCCATCGTTAGAGCATCGGAGGGAGAAAGGTCAACATCATGCCTCAGTAGCAGCGTTCCCTCTTCTGGAGTAGCTGGAAAGGTTTCAAACGTATATCCCACTTCCTTTAGATGGGTAAGAAAAGAGTTGTACCACTCGTGTGTAAACGTCAATTCTCCGAGCAACTGTCTAGTCGCCATACTGGATTATTTCGGGTCCCTGTCGGGATTAGTAATTTATCCCCTTCGCAGTCGTAGTATGCACATACTCACAGACGATTTACGAGCAGGTTTGATTCGTTTCGCCAGTCATTGCAAATAATTCTTCTCTCATGCGCAACGTAATCAAGAAACTGCTTGCATGTAAACGGCTTTGATTTTTTTAGCCATCGCGTCAGCGCTATTTGTTTTCGCTTGCATCCGACCTGTCGGTTCATCACTAATACGAAGTGAATCGAGAACCCTGTCGATTAGTTCTCCATGCGAATCACATACATGCGAGGTACGAACTGGGTCCAGATGAAGCGCGATATCACCCACATTAGTCGCTACGACGGGTTGGTTGCATGCTAGTGCTTCACGGACAGAATTTGGAGAACCCTCTCGACGTGATGTGATTAGAACGAGATCCGAAGCGTTGTAATAATACGGCATCTCTTCGTGTGGCACATTAGAGAGTGTATGGAGATAAATAGGTTCATCCGTTTTAGTACGAACCGATGCAACGACGCTCGCAGCCTTCGGAAAATCTTTAATCCGTCGTTCTGGTCCGTATGGGAACAAGATATGGCGACCAGTTGATTCCCATCCAACCCGCTCCCTGACTTTCATCTGTGGAAGTGGGCGAAATAACTCCATATCAATCCCATGAGGAATGATATGACTCGAGACAGGGAGCTCTTCAGCCATTGACGAAGTCATTACAATCACCTCGTCGACTTTTGTTGCACAGTATCGAGACAGTGGCCCCATTGAACCAAGTAAATCAGAACCCCACAACGACAGAACCGTCGGTGTGCTGCGTTGTACCAGCGCTGCTGGAGCGGTTAACCCGTAGTTTGCATGGATGAGGTCATAGGAGTCAGTGGAACTGGTGGCTACTTGTGAGGTCATCCTTGCATAAGCCGTGATTGAGCGCGATTCAGTCGCCGAATGAGTCCCATTAGGAGACACGATATCGCTGGTAATACCGAGTGATTCCAGTGAACGGATTTGTTGTCGAAAAAAGGGAGCATCTTCGTTTGTCACGAGCTGCAAAACGTGCATTGAAAGAGTGGGGTGCACTAACGACTGTAGTAATTGAGAGGCTATCGATTGGCAGTAAGCTGCTGATACGTTCTCTATAACAATGCTTCCGTGTCGGAATGAACGGTTATGCGAGATTCAACACCGAGTCACAGCGGGCCATTTTATAACTCAACCTCGCCTGAAGACCCGAATTCGGGGGATGAACACGTGTCAAAACCTGCTAACATAGGTGTAACGCCACTTGATAAGCAGGTCGAATCAGCAGGAAAGGGCAATCGGACGGCTCAAGACTTCCAAAATGAAATGAGAGACGGTAACAAACGCGAAACAAAACCAGAACTCTCCTCGCTTCTGACAGGGAAAGATATTCTCGTTACCGGCGGTGCAGGGTTTATCGGCAGTCACCTGGTGGAAACCCTTATTGCTGAAAATACGGTCACAGTGCTCGATAATCTCTCGTCTGGGACGATAACAAACGTTCCAGACAGTGCCGAATTCGTCCAAGGCGATATGCGAACCCTCTCGTCACTAACCGATTTAGTAGCATCTGCTGATATTGTCTTTCACCAGGCCGGGTTTGTCAGTGTTGAGGAGTCGCTAGAAAAGCCTCTGAGAAGTCATAAACACAACGTCACAGCAACTGCTCGACTGTTGGACTCCGCTCGGAAAGGTGATACCCGAGTAATTACGGCCTCCAGTGCCGCAATTTATGGGCAACCATCACAGTTGCCGGTAACCGAGGAAGAACCACCCGCCCCAGAATCCCCGTATGGTGTGGATAAGCTCACGATAGACCGTTATACGCGGTTATTCAATGAACTGTATGACTTGCCAACAGTGGCACTCCGCTATTTTAACGTCTATGGACCTCGACAATCGGCCGCGAGTTACAGCGGTGTTATAAGTACATTCCTCCAACAGGCGGTGAAGGGGACAGATTTAACGATTCACGGTGATGGAAGGCAGACGCGAGATTTCGTACATGTCACCGATGTCGTCAGAGCAAACATTCTGGCCGCCACAACTGACCAGACAGGAATGGCATACAACGTTGGCACAGGGACTGAAACAGCAATTGAAGAACTCGCAACGGTCGTTCAGTCAGCAACTTCCACATCCGCGGGTATAACCCACCTTCCGGAACGACCCGGCGATATCACTCACAGCTGCGCGGACATCTCACGTGCAACCGAATACTTGGGTTATACACCGTCTATATCGCTTGAATCTGGTCTCCGTGCGTTGATTGATTACTCTGCAGCTTCTTCTATCACTACATAAAAGGACATATCGCACACGGCTAAGTAGGTAAATGTTACGTCTGTTTCCACTAGTTGGGGATTGGAGTTTGTCGCCATCTGCTGCCTATTTGGGGTAAATTGTTACAATTCGCCTTACAGAGGAGGTTAAAGCTGATTTCAGTTTTCGATGAGCGACAAGATCACGTGTTAGTAATTATAAATTAAAAATATCTAGTTAGCATGTAGTGAACCTGTAATTTTAGCTTACTGTAAGTAGATTCACAGAACGGTTATTACGGTAGGACTTGGTTACCCAAATGTAGATAGGACTCAACTAATCCAGAACTCTTCATGAATGATGACACCAACGGTACGATACAGTCGAATTGGCTAGCAGAAGGGGAACAGAAACCGATGACTCGTGACGATTGGGAGGTTATTCCTTCCGACCCTGACGATGAAACTGACCTCGGATATACCTATTCCGACTGGGAGTCGTTTGAAACCCTTGATGGTACCAATCAAGTGATGTTTCTGCCAAGTGATGAGGAATCATTGAAAGACTCAGCTTTTGTCGTCACCAACGAAAGCGATATTATTTCGCTAGAGAATAACTGTTGATACGGCGCAGTTAAACAACCATTAGCCAAGGACGAGCAATATAGTTGGTTAGAAGCAATTATACAGATATTTCCCCTGCTAACAAGCAGCACCAACGTGTTCAGGCTTCGATATCGTCTACAACTTCCAGTTGTTCTTGGTAGCGTTTTCTAATCGTGACCTCAGTAACTTTAGCAACTGATGCAATCTCCGATTGAGTGCATCGTTGCTCACAAAGGATTGCAGCAATATAGATGGCAGCGCCCGCAAGTCCAGTCGGCGATTTACCAGATGTCAGCCCCGCCTCTGCCGCATCCTCCAGGATTTCCACAGCTTTCCGTTGTACAGCTCGACTCGTATCCAGTTCCGAACAGAACCGAGGAACAAATTGACGAGGGTCCACAGGCTCCATCTCGAGATTTTGTTCGGCAACGAGACATCGATACGTGCGTGCAATCTCATTTCTGTCCACGCGCGCAACTTTCTCAAACTCATCTAGACTTCGAGGGATGTTCTGCTTGCGACAGGCAATATACAAACAGCCGCATGCAACGCCTTCGATAGAGCGACCCTGTACCAAGTCATCTTTGAGCGCTTTTCGATAGATAACCGACGCCATTTCAGTGACCTGTTCAGGGAGTGCAAGCGCACTCGACATTCGATTGACCTCACTGAGCGCCAGTCGTAGATTTCTCTCACCTGCTTTGCTAATGCGAACACGCTGTTGCCAGGTTCGCAACCGCTTCATTGTCTCCTTTTTTCGCGGTGACAGCGGTTTTCCATGAGCATCAGCATCCTTCCAATGGATGTTGGTCGTCAACCCCCGGTCGTGTAGGGTTTCCGTCATTGGTGAACCAACGCGAGATTTTGCCTGGCTCTCACGATGGTTGAAAGCAGACCACTCAGCACCAGTATCAATCATGCGGTTTTGAAGGATATATCCACACTCCTGACAGAGGAGTTCCCCGTGCACGTCATCTGTGATGATCGATTCACAGTCACATTCTGGACAACTGTCGGTATCGTCGAATTGAGCATTGGACCCACTATCCGTATACACAAATTCACCACTCATCCTGCAGTCACCTCATTCGTTGCCAGGTTATTTTCCGAATTTACAGATTTGGTCTTCATTTTCGGTGTGTTATCCTTTTCATGATGTCTGCCTCGTACTGAGCTAGCATCCGCTCCTGATTGAAGCTGATAATCTCTTTCCACGGACGAAACCTCTGTACAGCTCAATTCAGAACGAATGGAGAGATACTTCCTGGTGCCAACATCCAACGGAGATAGCCGCTCGCTGTCCATGTCGGTGGCTTGTCTGACATGCGCATTGTTATACAGGCTGTACCAGATACGCTACTCAGAAAGCCTTGCATACACCGGTTTTTATGTGAGATTTTCAGGGAGTGAGTTTTCAGCCACAGACACGCTGTATTGACACATTATTTAAACGTAGAATAGTCCATTCAATTGTAGAATTGTCAGTAAGCGATTGTAGCAAATCAGATTGTAATGAATTCATTGTACAATCAAGATAGTCTGTGCGTCCAAAGGAACCCCTGTCTAGTTTATTCTAAGTGGTTTCAAACGATTTCTAACTACACAGTTCAATTATTCAAAGCCAAGTAAATTATAATTGTAGGATGGGTTGTATTTTACAATAAAGATAGGATTTCCCTCACGACCTCGAAGGTGTTTACCTCACGACCAGGAAAGTTTCTGGAGATAATGCTGAGAATAAATCTTAACCAACAATGCCAAATCAATCACCGATTTGTTGGTTAAGTTGAGCGCTGCTGATTTTACAAACGCAAAATAATCGTACTTCCACAAAATCATTTTAGCTGTCTTCGGTGGTTTACGGTAACAACCTCGATAATATCTGGTCACCGGGAAACTCTTGCTGGCCCTCTAGATTGTTCCGGAGCATCCGGAATTGTGTAATTCGATTGAATATTATTCCGACCTTTCAATCGATTGCTCTGACAGATATGGTTGTGCTGATTTGACGACTTTCACGCGGGGAAGCGGATAGCTCTGCGGGTCTTTGGGAGGGGTTACAAATCCACGAAGGAAGCCACCGGTACCGATTATTTTACCGAAAAAAAATCCAAACGTTTCGCGAGGCCCGAGCTTTGTTGCAACAAGTCCGACGCCAACAGCACTGAGCAGAGCCCAACTGACGAATAGTGGGAAAGAAATGAGCGAAACAACCCCCAGTCCGAGCCAAAAGACCACGAATAGCATGTAACGAAGTCGACTAATATACTGACTGAGCATACGTGGATTGTTGAGTGATTTTCGCATTACCTGGCCCGTTCCAATCATATATCCCAGCTTCCATCGACGAAGCGGTTCAGTAACCGTTGGACGTGTTGGATGATATCCCGCGACGGAAGGTAATCGAAGCAGAGTATATCCAGCATTTGTAATCGTATAACCTAGATGTATATCCTCCATGGACTGAAGGTAGGGGTCAAACCCACCAACTTCCCTAAGAATATCAGCATCGTATAACGCAACCCCACGAACCGCATCAGTCTCCGTGATTGTTTCGTCATCGCGAGGGTGATCGAGCTCACCATCGATTCCAGCAACCTTCGATGATTCAAGTATCGAAAATGCCTGTTCGAGCCATTCCTTATTGAGAATCATATCACCATCAACAAACAGTATTACCGGTGCGTTTGCAAGTTCAGTTCCAATATACCTGCCGGCAGCAGGTGTCGTTAACTGGTCATTGGGAATTTGAGCAATAGTAATTGGATATTCTTTTGCGATATCCAGCGTCCTGTCGGTTGAATTTGAATCAACGAGAATTATTTCATATGTGTCGAAATCCGCACAGCACTCAAATATTGACTCAAGACAGTTCCGTATCCGATCTTCTTCATTATACGTAACTACAACCACGGAGAGTTCAACGGGTCGCTCAGAGCCATCTCGACTCTGTTCTCGAGAGAAGCCGGTTTGCATTGCTCAAATCGAATCCACCGGTACTATTGGTTATAAATAAACTACCTCAAGACCACGAAAAGTGACTGCAATATGAATTAGAATAAATTGTTCTCGACTGTATTATGCTGTCCCAGTCATGAATCAAAATAACCTTCCGTGGTGCTGAGAACAGGCGACCCCCTCCCCCCACTTTTTCATACCAGATAGCGAAAAAGGGTGGGAGAGCGATATTTGAGACGGTATTGGGTCGGGATGCTCATTAGAGAACCAATTTCAATTTACCGGTAATAGATATAGTAATCATAAACCAATAGCTATTGTATATAAATAAGATGGATAATTCAGATAGAGAAAAGATAAGTAGTGATTGTATTGTGATATGGATTGATAAACCTAGCAAGGTAGACATGAAAAATTGTAGGTGTCACACTGGGTGTCTACGAGAGAAATCTTAGGCTACAATGTACGTATATCTTGAAATAGCTTAGTTCTGTTATTTGGGAATGTTAGAAGAATCAGGTGATATTTGGAAAGTAAAAGTGTAGCCAAGTAACACTATTTTTGATGTTTGTATAACCTATGGGAAAATAAATTTCCGCTATAGTAAACTATATAAATAACGTTACTAGGTAACTAGCTAGTATAGTATACAAGAACACCAGAGTGTGGAAACGAAATTCTCACCAATTCAGGGAAATCGTAGAAAAAAGAACAAAAGGCAAAGTAATCAGCATGTATGGAGAAGCTAATCAAGAAACGTTCATCAAAGATCTTTTTATAGACTCTCTGGTAAAGATCTGAACTGTATTCAATGTCTCATATGTATCCTATTAACAGGCATCTCTCCCATACCCTGAACACCAATCCTTTCTTTTCTTCTGGAAAAACGCTCTCTCTCTTCTGAACAAATCTCAATTCCATTCCGACCGAAACACCAGCTCAACTCAGGAACATAATAATTGTTGAATGGTGAGGAGTATAATTACTGTTGAGTGGTGGAACACCCCTAATTTTAACAAGGGACTCGATATTGTTGAGGAACTCAAAGCAATAATACTGCTCTCTGATGACACGATGGCACTTCAATGAGTCGGCTGAACGATTTATTTTCACACCCACTCCCTTGTTGATGATCTGGTATGAAAAAGTGGGGGGAGGGGGTTATAAAAAGGTATTAATTTACGAACGTCAGAATGTTCATAATTTTCGGTGAAACAGTTATCTTGATTCATCTTTGCAACATTGCATACTGGAATCTGGCATTAACTAGTAAGACTACGGGATTTTGAATAGCTCTGATGGATAGCGTGGCTAGACTCAGTTCCGCTATCAGTGCCTTCTATCTACCAGACAGGTTCTACGGCAAGAATGAGGTAAGCCAATATTAATCACCAGACATCGTGATGCTTGGGATGAAAAAGTGGGGGGTGTGGTTGTTGTGGAGTAACACATACTTAATTCCATTTGATATGAAAAAGTGGGGGGTTGATTATATATAGGGTAAGTCTGATATGAAATATTGGGGGTTGGAATGAAAGAGATGAAAGGAATGAACTAGTGGTTTTAAGTCAGTGCAGGTCGGGAAGTTAACAAAGAATGACGTTCACCAGGACCGAGGAGTCACCGTTTGCAAATTCGGAAGTTCTAGCGGAGGACTATCTTCCCGACAAAGTGCTCGGTCGTGATGCAGAACTCGAAGAAATAAGTGAGGTCTTCCAACAAATAATCGATAACGAACAGCCAGTCAATGCGTTCATATATGGAATTAGCGGTACAGGGAAGACTGTCTCGGTCAAATTCAAACAACAACAACTCGAAACTGCGCTAGAACAGTACGATGACGTGCATGCAACGTTCATCTATCAAAATTGCGAATCACTGAGCAGTTCGTATCAGGCAGCAATAGCAATCGCGAACGAGTATCTTAAAAAACCAGGATATGAGTTCCTCCACGAGCAACTCGCTATCGACCGAGAAACCCTCCCGAGTTCGGGGCTACCAAAAGAACGTGTGTATGACATCCTGTTTGAACTACTGGACCGGCTGACCTACGAAAATACCGCATATCGGCAACAGATAGCCTCTGCATATTCTGACTCTACACGAGAAGCTATCGCTGAGGAACTTACTATTGAACTCCCTGAGCGGTTATCTGGTTTGGACGTCGCGACAAATCTTATTGATTCAAACGAATATACTTTCAGGCCGGATGAAAGAGAGCGGTTACTTGACTGGTTTGAGTCTGAATATCAAATCCAGTCTCCTGATAATGTTACTGATTACGTCACAGTCATCCTCGATGAGGTTGATAGGATAGGTATCCGTGATGAACTTCTTTATGAAATCCCACGGAGCAGAAATACTGGGAGACTACAGAACGTTCTCCCGTCGGTAATAGGTATCAGTAACGATATCGGCTACAAAGAGAGTATTCAATCGAAAACAGACTCCTCTCTCAGATTGAAAGAAATAACATTTAAAAAATATAACGCTTCCCAACTTCGTGAAATTTTGAGTCAACGTGCGGAGAAAGCGTTCAAAGATGGTATGTTGGACGATGAGGCGATTCCGCTTGCTGCTGCTTTTGCACGGAAGCAAGGGGGCGATGCCCGGTATGCGATTGACCTCCTCCAGAAGGCTGGAATGAAGGGAAAAAAGGACGATGGTGTGGTCACTCCTGAGCATGTCAGGGCCGCATACGAGGAAAAAGAGCGCGATAGGGTGTATGAGGTGACTGATGATTTAAGCGATCAGGAGAAACTCGTTCTTGCAGCTATCATGTATCACAATCTTCGTGATGAAACGCCGATATCGCGAACTGACCTCTATCCGACGTACAAACGGTTTTCAGGACGATTGCTGGATAATTCTAACGTGCCAAGACGAGTGGCTGACTATCTCAAGGAGATGTCTCAGCTTGGATTAATCGAGCGACAAGATGCTTATAAGGGGCCTGGCGAATCGGGATTCAAATACGACCTTGAAAAGGTCGAATACAATATGATAATCCAGATACTTGGAGATACTCAACCGACTGCGACAAGCTACGATAACCTTCTCCCAGGCGAGCTCATCGACACGTTTGAAGAATTTAGTACGGGTAAAACAGAACAACAAGCTGGAATTGATGGTTGGTAGCTTGTCATCCTCATAGCTGTTCTCAACTGGTATTCTCCCTCAAAGCTCAATTACCTCGTCTTCAAACGTTTCACTCTCAAACAATTGTTCACCTCGTTGGGTAACAATACGCGTATTTTCGAGTGTCACTGACGAACTATTCAGATGAATTGGTGTTTCACCCACTTCAATATAACAATCTTCAAACCGACAATTAGGTGAATTCTCAATCACAAAGCCACGACGATTTCCATTAGATTGCTCGATTGAACAGTTTTGAAACGTAGTCCCGTTCCGCCCGGCTATTTCTCCAACAGGTCCAGCACTCGCATCACCAGTGACAGTTACGTTCTCAAAAATTGGTGCGGAGTCGGGTTCATGCTCTGGAGCAAAGGCTTTGAACGCAGGAATGTCATCGCGATTAATCTCGATATCTGTATCCACAATCCGAGCCCCTCCATTGGCTTGGTGGAACACGATTGCCCCAAAACTGTCTGCTGCCTCAGCCCCAAATGAAATATCACAGTTGCGAATTTCTTGATTTTCCTTATTACGAAGACGTATTCCCCGGGAATTTAGCTGTCCCCAGCCCGGTGTCTGTCCATCCACGATTACCGTTACACCATCCGCTGTTGCCCCGGTCGAACCGAGTCGAATGTTAGAAATATTATTATTGCGGAAGGTCCCTCCGATTACGTGGACGATACCGTCATTTCCGTTCGGACCGCCAGGTGCTGAGGCATAGATTCCGTTGTCAGAGAATTCATCAAGAGCACAATCTCGGAACGTTAGTTCACCGGCATGCCCATCACTTACATACACTCCTGTGAGCGTCTGATTGTCATCATTGTTGGTGGCTTCGAAATTATCGACCAATGCTGTTCCATTCGGGTCTGAGACCTCCATACGTGCGACACCGAGTTGATTCGAACAAGACCCAACATACGAAAAATTTTGAAGAACAGAATCTCCCTGTAAAAACAAATGGATTGGTCCACCCGAATCGACGTCTCGGAAATCAAAGTCGATACTGTCAATTACAAGATTTTCGACATTGTTAAAATGGTAATAAGGGTTCGCGCCTCGACAACCATCGGTATTCGGGATAAAGGATGCCCGTTCGTCCCCTTCCGTAACAAATCCGACTTTTGAGCGATTCGAGAATTCAATTGGGTCTACTTGGAAGTTACCCGGTTCGAACACAAATAACGTATCATCGTCAGAATACTCCTGGAATAGCTGATTTATTGGTTCATTGCCTTCGGGGTCTCCCCCTTCGTCGATTACATCCACGACTGTCTCGAACTGGTCGACATATGGAACATCATCATCATCTGGGGGCGCATCATCGGGCGTGTCATCATCTTCCTCGGGTGGCGTTTCTGGAGGAGTTGGCGGGTCGTCATCGTCTGGTGGTACCTCTGTTGGCTCATCATCGCGCGTACCATACCAGATTACTCCTATCGCTCCTGCAGTGCCCCCAGCGATTCCTGCACCCTTCAAAAACTGTCTGCGGTCGATATTCTCGACTCGCTCTTTGAGATCTTCAATCTCTTCCGCACGGTCTTTCATCTATCCTTTTTCAGGACGTTCGACCTATTGGTTATAAAATGATTATTTGCACTACCCATTGAGTACGCTGTTTCATCTTTATAATTCCTCTTGACATAAACACATTTATAATACATCTTGACATAAATAATGTTTGTTTATCACGTTCGCGAGTCGACAATACCTCAGCTAGCCCCCTGATTGTTGTTCACTAACAGACTCGTCTTTCGCTTCATATTTGCTCCACAGACTGTCGTTATATCAGTATTAGAATCTATCCCATGGGTCTATGCGTATCCCAGTTCTTCGAGTCGCGCTTTTACTTCAGGGGACACTTCGATTTCTGGGTCGTCCGCGCGTGTGAGTTCGAGTCGTTCACCGAGTTCGCGATGACGTGACACTGGATCTGTCACGTTGGTATCATCAAGACACACCACTTCTCCTGGTTCCTGTTCGTAACAGTATGCTCCATCCGAAGTTACAAATCCATGCATCGGAATTGTCCATTTATCGTATTCAGATTGTGGGACATCATATCGTTCAAATTGTCCACGATGGAACGGTAAGACACCGTGAGATTCGAACAGCAACTCCTGTGGAGAAACCGTCGTGAGCAAACTGCGGCCAGCAGACTGTAAAGAGACACCTGCTAACTCACCAATTGTTCGGTGAATATCAAGCAAATTTATCGGCTCATCGCGGTGTTCATCTCGCAGCGTCTGCCCACTAATAACGACTGGTACGTGAATCAGTTCAGGATGGAGTCCGATTGAATGATTCCATAATCCATGCTCACCGAGTAATTCTCCATGGTCCGAAAGGGTAATTACATAATCAAAAGATTCCAGTAAACTCTCGTGTAACTCTTTATACTCTGCCGAAAGATATCGAATTGACTCACGATATGCACTGCGTAGCGTTTCAGGGTTATCCACGGTTTCAGCGAGAGCTTCGGCGACGACGACAGTCTGTGGTTCATCTGAACCTGGTGGTGGATGATATGGGGTATGGGCTTCCATCACGTTGATGAACAAAAATTCATCCGATTCAAAATCCATCGTTGTAACGCGATTACGAATCGCTTTCACACCACCATCGTATCGGGGCCGCTGAAGGATGTCATAGCCATATCGAAAGGAATTGATTGTATTGACGCTGGGATGCAAACAGCGGGCAACAGCGTGGAGGTACCGTTTTAGCCCTGGCTGAGTCTCACTAATAAGGGCATCCCAGTCCAATATCGAGTTATCGTTTCGACCAAGGTTTGCAGACCGCTCAAAGATATCAAATCCTCTGTCCCAGCCATCGTATTGATTCAATTGTGCGTTTGCACTCAGGGCTGTGGTTCGGTACCCTTCCCTCCGCATGGATTCAGCAATTGTGTCAGTGTCACAATTCAGTGTTGGGGATTGACCTACAACTCCGATTGTACTCGCGTACTGGCCAGTAAACAGTGATGCATGAGCGGGGACCGTCCAGTGAGACGTTGAGTAGGCGTTTGTAAAGCGAATCCCACTCAGCCAATCAAAAAATTCTTCGAAAAAATCCGTTCTCACTGTATCGAGGACAACAACAGCAATATTGGTCATACAACGTCTTGAGCAAGCCACTTGTATAGTAATTCATCTCCAACCACCGAAAGCCGAATACAAAAACCCACTTTTGTTACGCAAAAATATCATCATAGTGTTACTGATATTCAATCAATGACGATATCTGTTGCTCATCAAGCGCTGCAAAGGGAACCACTGGTTCAGGATTGGACTCTTTCTCTGTTAAATGGATACACCACCATGCAACGTCATGCCACTCCCCCTCTGTAAACCCCATTGCGGGGAAATCTACTAATCGTTCGAATCCTAACTGTTCATGAAATGCGACAGTCGCTGAATTTGGTAGGGTAGTCACAGCGTACGCATCCCGAATCCCTTGCTCTTTTAACAGTTTAAACAAGCTACTGTACAACGCTTTTCCAACACCGGATGAACGATGTCCGTCTTTTACATAGACTGACAACTCGGCGACCCACTGATATGCCGCCCGCTTCCGTAGGGAGTCGGCATAGGCGTAGCCAACAACTTCGTTCGATTTCTGCGTATCTGACAACCCTTCGTCATAATCAAAGCTATTTGATATATTGTCGGCGGTTTTTTGCTCTTCAGTTATCTCACATACTAGCCAGGGATACGTTTCAAGCGTTGTTTGGATCCTATTTTCCAACTCGGATACTGACGGTGGTTCCTCCTCAAAGGTAACTGCTGATGATTCACAGAACGGTGCATATATTTCGCGAACAGCCGCTGCATCGTCGACAGTGGCAATCCTGATAGATATCGAACGAGCCATCTATACGTAGCTCTATCGGTATGTTGAAAATAAAGACTCCGAACTATGTAATCAAACTCTGTTACTCAAGACAGAGTCATCTACATGGATTGTGTGGAGATCGTTTCAGGTCCAACTTCCGTCGTAGTCTGGAATAATGTCTTCGATGTCCACGGAGGCTTCTTCGCCATAATAGTTATCTGCAAATTCGACATTCCGCCATGCAGTTTCGGTCGGTTGAATAATTCCTTCGTTTGTCCATGAACCAGCTGGACTGTCCAGAGGTTCGTTTGGATTGTAAAACCAGTTTTCTGTAACTTCGAATGTCTCACCTGGGACACCTCGCACCTGAACACCTGGTAATGGAGTATTATTCCCGCCAATGTGGTCAACGGCCTCAACAATGTTGTTATGAACTTCGGAATATTCTCCAGCTGGTTCGTGAATATCGATTACCACGCCAGTAGCGTTGGGACCAAAATGATTGTATCGACAAATATACCCCTCATGGCTTCCCGTGGAGGCGATGGAGTGCCGGTTGTAATCAAAGAAATTATATTCGATAACTGGTTGGCCTGTACTCATCGTTACACCGTACCCGAGCCCAGATTGGTTATTTTCGTAGATATGGTTGTGATGGACGTGTGCTTCACCATTGTTCAGATTTATGCCGGCGTAACTGAACTGACCAATCTCACAGTTGTCTATCTCGATACCGGTCGCAGCTGCAGTAACCGCATTTGAGTTAGAACTACCGTTTGGACCATCCGCCCATGGTCCGCGCATTCTGAGTCCGGTAATTCGTGATTCGGCCTGCATCGTGAACAGCTCAGCAGGTTCGCTTCCTTGCGCTGTTTCCAACATTGCTCCATCAGAACCATCGCTACCTCTGTCAGAAGCCACCGTCACTCCTTCGGGGACATCCAACGATGTATTGCTCATATCGAGTGTCGCATCCGGGTCGATGAAGACGACCTCACCACTTGCGACCTCGGTTAGAGCAGTAGTAAGCTCGTCTTTGTCGCTCACGACATAATCTGCATCATCTGCATCGATGATATCATCATAACCCTCACCGCCACCGAGGGCGAGACCATCTGTCTGGTCAGAGGAGTCTTCATCGTCAGCCTGACTTTCACTCTGATTCCTGTCACCGATAGTTGACCGTGACCGACCATCCGTAAATGGTGAGTCATCATCTGCACTCACACCAGCGACACCCAGTATAGCGGTGGTTACTCCGACTCCGGCAATCCGTAACCATTCCCTACGATTGACTGCATCTGATGGTTGTCCGTGGCTACTCGTTCTGTCATCGTCCGGTTGTCCCGGCATAAGCGGGTAAAATAAGCTTACTATAAAAACTGTTTTCGCCAATTCGTACTCAACTTGTTAGTCGCTGTTATCAGTGACTCGTAACCGGTCATGATTCCCTTACGTTTACTTACGAACTACCTACCGCTCCAGATATACTGGCTTACTCGCCTAAAGGGCTGATTGTATGCTAATAACTACATCTTACTCCTTTTCTATAGCATCCTACCACGTACCTACTCGAACGGAATGGTGCTGAGGCGCAGCCATAATTAACCAACAAATCTAAGTAATTGAGTCATATGTTGGTTAATATAGGGCTGTCATCAACTCACAAACTCAATCGCTCTCAACATCAATAGTCACCGTTCAAGTCATGACTGACAAATCCACCAACAAGAGTTCTGCAATTCCGAAAGATATCGCCGCGAAACTATCCGAACTTCCGGCTGAAACACTTCAAGAAGTCGCTGCGTATGCACAACAGCTGGCTGCAGCGCAAGACAAAGAAGCTCCCAATTCGACTGACGGGGACTCTTCAGAACCTCCCGCAGCAACGTCAAGAATGGATGATGGAAAATCAGTGGGAGAGGCTGAGGACCGTCCTGCGGATGTTCCTGCGAGGGCTTCGATAACAATCAAAGAAATAAACGATAACAGATATTATTACTGGCAATGGCGGGAAGGGGACAAGGTGACTTCCAAATACAAAGGCCCGGTCACTCCAGAAGAATAATCCGGGGGTTATCACGAACTATGGAAACAATAGCAACGACTTTGGAATAACACCCACACAATCTTGTACAGGAAAACCAGGATTTGAATTGATTGGCTTCTGGTGCTTTATCGAACTCGTTTCTTTAGCTTCCCTATCCGGCCAGTTGTTTCTTCATCCTTTGACCGCTCCCCCAGTTCGTCGCTGGCGGCCTCGACTGTTTTTTGACCTGCAAGACGGGCGTGTTCGACTGAGGCTGCCGAATGCTCTGCGGCTTTCGCGGCTTCGTCGAGTGCCTCCTTTGCAGCCTGCTTGGCCTCCTTTTTTGGCTCTTTTCTTCGCTGCCGGAGTCGTTTCAACGTGATGATACCGATGATAACTCCGACTGCGGCTATGACAAATTGTTTTACTCTGCCCATGGTTTGGTACCAGCGCGGTTTCCTCTTTGTAAATCCCATGCTAGCCGTCGTTTGGGGTTTCATTCCACTCCAACTCAGATGGTGGCCATGATCTATCTAAGTGTTTTATTCAGGGCCAGTATAGTAATAGTAGGTAATACACCATTTCAGAGCTGTTGATGGGTTCCTGGTTGCTTTTCCTTTGAGCCACTCTTTTTTGGATCTGGGAGTTCTGTATCATTGTGGTTTGTCTTGTGGACTCGATCGGCAACATCAGCCATTGTTTCAACCAAAAGCCCATTTGCCCGCTGCCCATCGATATAAGCAAAGATAGTTTCCAGTCGGGTGATATCTCGTTTCGAAATGAGGTCGTTCGGATGCAACCAGAGATGAACGATTCCACCGCTACGTATTGCATTGTCAATCGCACCAGTAACTTGTCTGACGATTGGGTCAACCCAGATTGTTTCACAGGCAACGCGCGGGAATCCCTGAAAGCCAAATAAAAAGACCGATGGGGGAATATTAACCAGCCCGTATTCGTCGACCACTGGTTCAACAAGTGGGATACGTCCAGGGTTCATCGTAGCTCGAATTTTTTCCATTTGTCTTTGCTTTCTATCGTGTACTGGGCTACCGCCACGATACACACGGAAACCGGCTTCAGCCAGTAACTCACGATATCCAACCGTATTTCTTGGAAACACAAACGAATCATAGGTTATATCATAAGGTTTGGCCGCCTCTTTGGCGGCATGTAGCTCTGCACGTATTGTGGTTTCGTTCATTCGTGGGTCGTCGAATATGACATGAGAAAACGTATGTGAGCCGATATCGTGGTTAATTTCACTCGCTTGGAGTGCCTGAACCAGTTCACCCCCGAACCGCAAATCAGGTCGTAACCGCCACTCCCCTCGCTCACGCGCAAACCAATTTGGGGGAGTAGGATGCGATTGATGCTGTCCATCACACTCCTCAAGCAACAGATGACCGACGACTGCCCAGGTTAGGGGTATCGAATAGCGCTCACACAGTGAATGAAGTTGTTGCCACCCATGCCGTGCGTACTCAATTCGTCTGAGTGGCACCTCTTCCAAATCGTGAAAGCCCCAGCCTAGTTCAGCATCGACTGAAATTACCACAGAACTCATTCTGTATCCCTGCTCATGCCGTCAATTCACGACTACGTAGTGTTAGTTACTCTCACTTAACTGAAGGTCCACTTAACTTTTCCACCTCACCAGAAAACAGTTCCTCACAGTAGGACTCTTCTAAGAGTTCGTTATCACAGCGTAACAAAACACGTGAACCGAGTCGGTCCCACATATGGCTACATCGGCTTCAGCACAGGGAGTGGTTATTCCGGCAATCTCAACGGCGAGCAGTACTGCTGCAATCCGGTCGCTCGGAAAAAAGAATATCAAAACGGTCGTTATTTCGGAACACGAATCGCCTCCTGGATTTCGCTCAAAATACTGCGATGAGCAGATTCCAGTCCCCGACCCAACTGAGGACCTTCTGGGCTACGAAGAAGCGCTACGCGTGCTCGCGAGACGTCCGGATGTCCAAACAATTCTCCCGTTCCGCGAGGCAGACATTTACGTCCTTTCACGAAACAAATCTTACTTTTCGGACCATTTGGGGAGCGTCTGGCCATCAATTGAAACACTCAATCTCGTACAGGACAGAATAAAACTTCGTGATGCTGCGCGTGCTGCGAATGTCGCAATTCCCGAAACGAAGACACTCGATACGTGGACGGACTGGTCAACACCAGCAGTGATTAAACCACGGTACACTGTTCACGCACCGGAATATAGTTCGGAATTCGACCATCCCGGGCCGGAAACAGGCTCGACAACGTATCTCCCTCCGGCTACCGAACCGAACTTGGAGCGAATAGTAGAGGAAATGGGACATACACCGATAATACAGGAGTATATCCCAACAACTGACGAGTATGGCTTTTTTGCCCTCTATGATGATGGCGAGGCGGTAGCGACATTTCAGCATCGACAGCGCCGTGGCTGGAAGTATGCTGGTGGCCCGAGTGCGTACCGGGAATCGGTTTCAATTCCTGCACTTGACCAAGCGGGTCGTGCATTGCTTGACGAACTGGAGTGGAATGGGGTTGCAATGGTTGAATTTCTCCGAGACCCGGAAACTGGGACGTTCAAACTGATGGAGATTAATCCGCGCTTCTGGTCATCACTCCCGTTTACTGTCCAGGCTGGCGTTGATTTCCCCTTGCTGTTTTACCAACAATCAACTGGGAAAGAGATTGGTCCGCAGTCTCCGTACAAAGTTGGAATCGGCGGCCATCTTCTCAGAGGTGAGGCACTCCACCTGCATTCTATTCTTCGCGAAGAGTATCCACTTGTTGAACGCCCATCATTTGCTGGGACTTTGCGAGATATCACAGTCTCACTTGTCACCCAGCCCCGTTTTGATTACCTTTCACGCGATGACCCGGGACCGTTCGTTGGTGAAGTTGTAACAACACTCAAAAATATCCGACCGACTGGTATTAGCCCCCTTATCTCCAACGAATCCGGGGAGAGTCATTCTCGGGAACAAACAACACTTGCCCGCGTTGCTAGCTGGTTCCAGTAATGAAACCTTCAATCCACAGCTTGCAAACACGGTATTCGGATTCGATAAGTGATACAGACGATATCGTACAGTCTTCTGCACCACGGGTCAGAACGGTTCCAGCAGCAGTCACACCAGTCGCAATAAGTGACATGCTCGCTGGTGTTCATAGCCACTATCGTGACCGTGGACGCAAGGAGTTTCGGACCTGCATACTCAGATATCTCAATGGTCGAAGCGCTGGGACGTATACCTCATTTCGACGAGCGCTTGCTGACTGTCTACTGACGCTCCGGTCAGAATCAGACAGCAAGGAGGTGTTGATTCCATCCTTTTGCAGCTCGGACTACCAGAAAGTCATCACTGGTATTGGACTTACCCCTCGTCGATATGACGTCGACCCTCAGACGTTGGCGGCAGATATCGATTCGCTCGAAAGCCAATCTTTCGACGATGTTCTGGCGGTGATCGCTGTGAACGTCCTCGGCTATACATCCGATATGGAACAACTCGAAACAATTTGTACCTCCCGCAACGTCTTTTTGCTCGAAGCGCTCGGCTATGGTATCGGTACGGAATACGAGGGTCGAACACTTGGAACATTCGGGGATTGTAGCATTTTGAACTTCCAACAGGGAAAACCAATTCCAGTTGGGGGCGGGATGGTTGTTTCACAAAATCCGAGGCTATCGTTCGATGACTCCGGTCGAGTCTCAGTCTCGCCAAATATTGCTGCTCTCAGTGGTTATCTACTCTTTTCGCACCCTTCGATGTACGGAATCTACCGCAACGGTGGAGAGCGGATAGCAGCTTTGATCACTGATGGTGAGCGACCGAGTACACATCCCGAGTCGAAAGAGGACGTCACCTACGTACCACCGTTCAAAACGATATCAAATTTTCAGGGACAGATTGGTTGTCGGGTGTTCGATAGACTTTCTGCACACCGAAAGCGACGAGCGGAGACAGCAAACTGGTACAGGAAACAACTTGACGGCGTCGATGGAATCTCCTTGCTCTCGCCGATTGCAGGAGTAAGCAATCATCCATACGTCAGATTTCCGCTGCTCGTCGAAAGCGAGAGACTTCGGAAACAATTACACGATGAACTAGTGGGCGTGGGGATACAGAGCAGCATGATGTACGACTGGCCAGTGATAGATGGGGATCGATATCCTGGTGGAGCAAAGTTACAGAACCACCTCTTAACCATCCCAACACACCCGTACGTCACAAAGAGAGACAGACGCCGTGTGGTACAACATCTCACTAATGCGCTTTCTCCAATCGAGTAATCTGGCCACTGCGTAATCTATATCGTTCTAACAAATTGACAATTGGTAGTACCATAATAACAATGGGACCCCACCGACCGGTATGTGTATTGATGGCACATAACGGCGAAGAAGATAAGACGGTGGTGTTGACAGACGGTGGTCAACATCCGACAGTAGATGAGAATCAAGCGAAAGAGCTAGAACAGCTGTTTGTTGAGGTCACCGGTACGGATACCGTTACAGAATCACAGCAATCACCGCCCATAAAAAGAGGAATTGCTGAACAGAAGGATAGAACCCTCTCCGGTTATGTCGCTGAAATAACCCAAAATGACGGGTTAGATGAAACACTCCCTGAAGTGGAGACCGGGAGTACTGACTGAGATTTTCGCTCGGATTACTCACTGAGCCATGGTAAGCCATGCTCAATAAGCCATGAATAGCAATAGGACTCTCAGGAGAGGTACTTCTCGATGAGACGACCAAACAGACGAGAGTTCATAATTAGCACTGGCGCATTGACACTCGCAGGAGCAATCGCCGGGTGTGGAGATGCTGATGATGAGGAACCAATGGATGATGAGGAGCCGGAACCGGACGACGACCCAATGGATGATGATGATGAGCCGGAACCAGACGACGATGAGGAACCGGAACCAGACGACGATGAAGAAGATGACGACCCGATGGATGAGGATGATGACGAAGAAGACGATGACCCAGTAGACGACGATGAAGAGGAAGACGAAGAAGATGACGACCCGATGGATGAAGAGGAAGAAGACGAGGAAGAAGAGGAAGAAGACGAGGAAGAAGAGGAAGAAGACGAGGAAGAAGAGGAAGAAGACGAGGAAGAAGACGAGGAAGAAGAGGAAGAAGACGAGGAAGAGGAGTGAGACAATCGGGAAGAACTCAACAGACCATAGTCGACAATTTCCAGCATAGTATCGGACCGTTTCGATAGTTAAATACTGGCGGTGTAGGTTCGCCTTTATTCGTCAAAACTCGTCTTCTTCGCACGTGATTCCATGAAGCAATAAGCCCTCAGTCCAAAACACAGTCGTGATTAACGGGCATCGCAATGCAGGATACGAACGACTCTTTGGCGGAGACGAACTGACCTTTGGACTCGGATTTCCACTGACAGAGAGTCGAGAATCGCAACCCTGCATTTCGACAGAACTCGAATTGGCAAGCTTGGCTGAATCGTTGGGGTTTCATGCGCTCTGGGCCCGAGACGTCCCCTTGTACTGGCCACGGTTTGGCGATGCGGGCCAGACGTTCGATACATGGCCATGGCTATCTCACGTTGCGGCAGAGACTGATAATATCGCCCTTGGTACGTCGAGCGTTGTACTCCCGCTTCGACACCCACTTCATATTGCTAAAAGTGCAGCAACTGTCGACCAGCTCTCCCACGGGCGGCTGGTAATGGGTGTTGCAACGGGCGATAGGGACCCTGAATTCCCCGCCTTTGGTATCGATGCTGCAAAGCGGGGCAGCTACTTTCGGGAGGCCATTTCGCTGTTACGGACGGTATGGCAGGAGGAGTTCCCCACAGCATCAGGATATTGGGGGGAACTTTCCGGAGATCTTTGTTCACTGCCATCGCCAACTACTGAGAGTATCCCGCTTCTTCCAACCGGCCACTCACGACAGTCTGTCCAATGGATTGCTGAACACGGTGACGGGTGGTTGTTTTATCACCTTCCACGGTCAACACTCGACGCTTATCTTAGCGATTGGAGACGCCATGGTGGCGAAAAACCGTATGTGATGGTCATTCGCGCTGAGCTCGCTGCTGACCCAACAGCAGAACCTGAACCAATCCACCAGGGGTATCATGCCGGGATTGAGTGGTTTGCTGAGTATTTCACGGACCTGGACCTGCTTGGCGTTGACCATGTTATAATTGGTCTCTCGGGAGATGAACCTCGAGAAGGTCTTGATCAACTCGCTGATGCAATACTGTAGCCCATAACCCATCTGTTAAGACGAACATACTTACTTTAACGCTCTCCGAGGCTCAAAGTCATGCGCGCTGGAATCCGAGCCTGGGCGAACGATGTTCGGGAAACGATGGCCGATGACTGGAAATACGGGCTTATGCTGGGTGGCTATTACGCATACGTCGGTGCGAATCTAACACTTACCTCTCGGCGACCTGTCGGGACACACCCTTACGAACGAGATTGGGATGCGCTCATCATTCTCGATGCATGTCGCGTCGATGCGCTGAAAGAGGTACAAGATGAGTTTTCCTTTATCAAGGATGTCGACTCGGTTGCCTCGGTTGGAAGTACATCTGGAGAATGGATGGCGCACACGTTCGATAGCGCTTATCGTTCGGAGATTGCTCGAACAGCGATGGTCACGGCGAATGTTCACTCTGAAACTGTTCTCCGTGACCGAGTTGTCCCGCCACAGTATGTGGCAGCGCCGTTCGTCTGGGC
>SL_4KL_010_BRINEDRAFT_10000147_pt1 | contig 31953 bp, 29 predicted proteins | sample SodLak_010_BRINE_2_FD_10664 | JGI IMG/M metagenome (IMG submission 10664) | reverse complement strand
ACTCCGAGCAACGAAACCGTACTGACGATGACCGCAATCACCCCAAATCCGATCCAGTAGTGACGCCAGGACAGGGTCGTCTTGGGGGCCACGCCCAGATAGACTTCGAACTCGCTTGCCGTCGGCGTCAGCGAGACAGTTCCCCGCGCACGATCGTATTCGACGATTCCGTCCCGGTACAGTGTCGGCAGGTGCGACTGGTAGAGCGACGTGTACACCCGCTTACGCTGTTTGTACGTCACCTCTGCCCTCGAGACGCCGTTCTCCCTGGCGGCTATCCACTCGGCGAGGTCCCGAAGTCTGACTGGCTGCTCAGGCGACTCACCCAGGTATTGGAGTGAAAGGCGACGACGACGATTCGACAGCGTCTGGAACACCGTGTCTCTCGACAGGGATCCGTCGCCCGTCGAAACTGGCTTGTCCTCCCGAGCGTCGTCGTTACCTGGCGCCGTCGCTGTCCGCGGTTTACGCATTCCCCCCATCGAATGATAAACGTCAGCTATCATGATAGCTCTTTCTGTCGTGAACGTTACCTCGTCGGTGACGACCCCGGCCCCGATCTCCCGGCACGGCCCTACCGGACGGCCAACAGCGCCCCTCGAGTGATCAGGTCTGCAGATGGTGTCCCGAGGGGTTGTGCAATGACGTTCAGTGGCTACGACAGGTGACTGACTCCCAAAACGTCCAAGCGATCGTCTGATGCGGTCCGCTATACCGTTTACCAGTGATTGTCCGTACCGGGTCGGCAATCATGGAAAGAGGCGATCAGAAACCGTCTCATAGGACCCCCAAAAGTACGTCCCGACGAGCCACCGCCACCCAAGCGGCACCCGGCGGCACCTTAGGACCCCATTCCGCTACACCGTCCAGAGGCAATAACGGGATGATCGATTGGAAGCGGGGAATCGTCGATAGGCTCCGACTCGAGGGGCACAGGCAGCCATCGCTCCGCATTCACCCCGGGGTAGCAGCCGGCCTGCACGACGGAGGTGAACGGCCACTGACGATTCGAGCGGCGGTAGGAAGTCTACAACTACCAGCGTTGGGCCCGCAGGGGACGTATGCATTCAGGAACGAGCCCCCGTGCGTCCGTCTCCAGTGTAAAAGACCCGAGGTACACGGGCGAAAACCGCTGTATCCCCTGCACGGTTCTCAACGTCGGCATCGCGGCAGTGTTCTCGACCGCCGTCATCGCTACCCTCATTCCGAGCGGCCCCACGCTCGCCATTGGTGCGGGGGTCGGGACGTTCGCCGTCGCGCTCGCCCTGATCTACTTCCGGGGGTATCTGGTTCCCGGCACGCCCACGATCACTAGACTCTATTTCCGGAGCGCCTGCTGGGGCGCTTCGATACGCCGTCCCATCACGCCGGGTGGGAAGACGCCGATCCGCGGAACCTCCTGCTCGAGCTCGGTGTGGTCATCGACGATCCGATAGCTGACGATCTGACGCTCGACCCAGGCTTCGTGTCGGAGTGGGAACGCGCGACCGAGCGTCACTGGGCCGACGAATTGGCCCTCAGGACGAGTCTCGCCAACCTCGCGGGGATCGATCCGGATCGGCTCGAGTTCGAAGATCGAACCCGTTCGTTCGCCGCGTGGATAGACGGTGCACGCCTCGCAACCTGGCCCTCACGCGCCGCGTTCGTGACCGACGTGGCTGGGTCGACGATACTCCCCGATTGGGATCAAGCGTGGGATCGGCGCCCACTCGCACTCAGAGCCGACATCTTGAGCGTACTTCGATTGTTCCTCGACCGGTGTCCCGCCTGTGACGGACGCGTCTCGCTCTCCCAGGAGGTCGTCGAGTCCTGCTGTCGAAACCGGGATATCGTCGCCGCGACCTGCCGTGACTGTGACGCACGCCTGTTCGAGATGGACGTCGATCCGACGCTGCTCGCGACGGAAACCGACCCCTTCGACGACCGGTGAGGAACGTATGGTTCGCGAGCGGCCCGAACCGACCTCCTCCCGGTGGTGCGCTGCCTGCTGCGGTCGGCGATCGAGCCCCTCTTTGGTGCCGGCCCGCTCGTTCCTGACGTTGTGAGAACTGAAACGAGTTCGACACTCACACAGCGAGACGGCTCGTCACCGATTCTGAGCCGTGGTGTCCGAAGGGTCTGGCATGGCGTGTAGTGGCTACTACGGGCTCGCTTTCAGTCTCCGAACGGGAGCCTGCCTGTCAACTGCTTTTTTACAGCAAAAAACGCATCGTCGAGCGCCTCATCTCGACGACCCCCGACGCGGACCCTTCCTCGACAACGCCCGACGCACGTACCAGCGGTTCGACCAGAGCTGGGAACCGACGGCGACGGCGAACGTCCCGAGGGCGACACTGACCCACAGCAGTGGGTCGACAGCGCTCACGAGCGGCAGCTCTAAGAGCGCCGCGAGGACGATCAGCAACGAACCGATGCCGAGGCTCCGGTAGAGCTCACCCCAGGTAAGCCCGACGCCGGTGACGACGTCCATGTACCGATCTACCTCGCGGGCGTGGGGACACAGTGTGACCGTCTTCGCCTCCCGATCGTAGGTGACGACGCCGAGTGACTCGAGTTTCGGCAGGTGTGTCTGATGGAGCGAGCTGCGGACGCTCTCTCGCGTGGCCTTCTGTGGCGGTCCCCCGGCCTCCGTGGCCGCGACCGCGGCCGTCAATTCCTCGAGTGTCACGATGCCGTTGCCTACCTCCGTGAGGTGGCGAAGTGTCTCGCGACGGCGGCCGTTTGCGAGGATTCCGTATATTTCCCCCTGGGCGAGTGTGTTGGTTCGGAACATGGTCGATCGATCCCCGCTGCAGAGTCCGGGGTCGATGGCGGTCGTTCGTCACGGGGCCACGTCAGCATGGAGTCCGTACCGTCGACCGACGGGTGATCATACCGGGCCGAAGGCGGCCCGACCCGGTTTCGCGACAGGCGGTAAGCCCAGCTGTCCGTCGTCGAGTCGACCCGGTAGGTCCGTCCAGCTATAGTAGCCACTGCACGTCATTGCACACCTGATCGCCAGACGAATCGGCGATCAGTGACTAACTCGTTTCAGTTGTTCCTATATCACCACCTCGAGCCAACAGGGCTGGCTTGCTGTGACGCTCATTCGACTCGGATCGGCGGTTCGACGGGCCTACTCCGACCGAACGGGCCGTTTCGGCCACGCCGTAGCGCCGATGGTCCCATTCGGAGATGACGTGGCTGCTCGTAACTACGTCCGCATCTCACCCCAGTGAGGATAACTGAGCGAACGAGGGCCTCGTGGGCTCACTCGATCGTTCGGGAGCAAATCATGACTGACAACAACGACAACATTGGACTGTCACGCCGACGCCTGCTCGGCGGTATCGGCGCGATCGGCGTCGCCTCCGCGGGGGCGGGACTGGGCACGACAGCGTACTTCAGCGATCAGGAGCGCTTCGAGGGGAACACCCTGACTGCGGGCACGCTCGCGGTGAACGTTACCCAGCGCATCGTCACCGTCGACCAGGACGGTATCGGCCCGGACGAGCAGGCGTGGATGGAGGCCGGCGACGGCGCGGCCGTAGTGACGACCGACCCGATCGTCATCGAGGACGCCAAGCCCGGCGACGAGTACGAGGTCTGCTGGGAGGTCGAACTCGAAGGGAACCCCGGATTGGCGATGGTGTCGGTCGACAACGTCTCCGACCTCACGGGTGCAGAGGCCGAGATGGTCTTCGCCGATGACCTCTACGACGTCGATGACGACGAGGACATGGTCACGCTCGGTGAGGCCGCAGAGGCCGTCGCGACGCTGACGCTGTGTGACGAGGACTCTGGCGAACCAACGGGCGAAGAACTCGACGTATTCGAGGGGAGCCTCGGCGATCTGCTGGCCACGCTCGCGGATGGCCTCGCGGTGCCGTCCGGCGAAGAGGACGGCGAGGATGTGTTCTGTCACGACACCGAGTGTCCCGTCGAACTCTGCGTGAAGATCGAGATTCCGACCGACGTCGGCAACGAGCTGCAGGGTGCGACCTCGAGCTTCGACCTCGAAGTCTACGCCGAGCAGTGCCGCCACAACGACGTCGAGACGTTCATGGGCGAGGTGGATCCCGAACCCGACTCCGAGGACGCGAACTCGACCTGAACTGACATTTGAATTACTCCCACCCGGTGACACCTTCGGTGTGGACCGATCTACCTGGAGCGGCGGTTCGACTCCGCCGGTGGGATTCCCCGGAGGGGGACAACCATGACAGATATCAACCACAACCTCGACCTCTCACGCCGGAAGCTCCTCGGCGGCCTCGGTGCCATCGGCATCGCCTCCGCCGGTGCGGGACTCGGCACGACCGCCTACTTCAGCGACGCTGAATCGTTCGATGGCAATACGCTCTCCGCTGGAGAGCTCCGGATACACGGTAGCTGGCAGCAGCTCTACTACGGCGCGGACCAGTCGGTCCGCCCCGAGGACTACGGCACTGCCGGCCGCCCCTGGGTCAACGCGTTTCCGGATGACACCCGAAACGGCATCCAGTCACTGGGTGACCTACAGTACGTCGACGACCCCGAGGACGATCCGGCGCTCGGCCGAAACGTTCCACTGACCTGTGCGGAGTTCGATGATCTCGGCGACGCCCCACGCCCGGTAATCGAACTTTCGGACATCAAGCCCGGCGACGAGGGTGAGGTCACGTTCGGCTTCACGCTCTGTGACAACCCCGGCTACGTCTGGATGAACGGCGCGATCACCGACCAGACCGCCGGTGCGGGCGAGGACCAACTCGCGGACTATCTCCGGGCGAAGGTCTGGCGCGACGAGGACTGTGACAACGTCTTCGACGAACTGGAGCCGTCCGATCTCCTGTTGCTGATCGACGTCTCCGGGTCGATGTTCTACGAACGCTACGGCGTAGACGTTCTCGACGAGGAGATCGTGATCGACGGTGGATACGGCGAAACCTCGTACGACGAGACCACCACGATCGATCTCGTCGAGCAAGGCGTCGTCGAGTTCATCGATCTACTGCTCTCGGAGATCGACCGCGACGACGACATCGACCCCGGTGACTTCCGCATCGGTGCCGTGCTGTTCAACGGGTACGCCGACAATGACCTCGACGAGCCGAACCTGGTGGAAGTTCCGTTCACCACGGACCTCGAGGACCTGATCACGCTCGATTCGGACGACGAAGCCCCGCTTCGAAACCTCCGCGAACAACTGGTGGATATCGTCGGTGGTCCGCTCGATCCGTTCGATTCGGCAGGCGGCATCGACGTCGGCACCGCTCTCGAAGAGGGATACGAAGCGGCTATCGACCTCTTCGATTCCCGTGCCGATACGTCCCGAAGCCCACAGTCGATCACGTTTACCGACGGCGAACCGTTCCCGCCGGACACGTCTTCGATTCCGATGGAGCGATACGAGGACCTCCTCACGGTCGCGAACGACCTGCGTACGCACGAGGACTACCCCTCGAGCATCTTCATCATCGGCGACGATACGGGGTTCTCGGAAGCCGAGTTTACCCAGCGCGTGATGGCCGGACCGGCCAACCTTCCGATCGACGTCAGCGGCGCGACGAGCGCGGAGTTCAGTGGCGACCCGTTCGCCTTTGGAGGGGATCCGGCGTTCTTCTTCAACATCGAAGACCCGGCGTCGATTCCCGGGCTTTTCGCCCAGGTCGCGATCGAAATTCTCCCAGAGGAGGTCGTCGCTTGTGGAACCCTCGCCGAGGTGTTCGATGTCCTTGGGAGCGCTCCCGGACGGATCATCGACGCCGTACCACGCGAGGACGGCATCGACTGCTTCGAAGCCGAAATCACCCACTGTATCGGCTTCAGCTGGGAGTTCCCGATCCGCTCGGTTGATCCAGCGGCAACGATGGACAACAACGACGTGCAGGACGCCTCCGTCGAGTTCGATCTCGGCCTCTACACCGAGCAGTGCCGGCACAACTTCGTCGAGGACCCGACGCTGGCAGACTGATCGACGACGGTCGGTCGATCTGGCGATGCCAACACCCCATTTGGAGCACGGCGGTTCGACTCCGCCGGTGGGATTCCCTTCGGGGAACACAAATCATGACTGACGACAACGACATTGGACTCTCGCGTCGAAAACTTCTCGGCGGCCTCGGTGCCATCGGGATCGCCTCTGCGGGCGCAGGAATCGGGACGACCGCCTACTTCAGCGATCAGGAGTCGTTCGACGGCAACACGCTGACCGCCGGCCAGCTCGATCTGAGCGTTACCTGGCAGCAGCTGTACTACGGCGCGCCGCAGTCGGTGCGTCCGGGCGACTACGGGGAGGCCGCGCGCCCGTTCGTCAACGCCTACCCCGACAGCGACGGCAACGGCCTCCAGTCGTTCGAACGCGAGGAGGGAACCGAGGAATACGTCAATCTCAACGAGTACGACGACCCCGAAGACGCTGCGAAGGAGGGCCGCAACCTCGAGTTCACCTGTGAGGAGATCGCGATCTTCGAGGAGCCCTCGTTCGCGCCGAATCGGGATTCACTCATCGAACTCGATGACGTCAAGCCGGGCGACTGCGGCGAGGTCACCTTCGGGCTCAAACTGTGTGACAATCCCGGATACATCTGGTTACAGGGCGAGTTGACGAGTGAATCCGACGGCGGCCATCCGGAGAGCGATGGACCGGAACTCGCTGACGAAATTCTGGCCAGCGCATGGTACGACCTCGACGGCGATAACGTCTACGACGAGGGTGAACCTCAGATCGTCGCCGGGACGCTGCGTGAGGTTCTCGAGGAGTTGAGCGACGGGGAGTTGCTGACGTATCTCCCTGAAGCGGAAACGTCGGAGCCAGCGATGAACACGTCCGACGTCGGTCAGGTCGAGGAGTGCATCGAACTGACGAAGATCGACGACGACAACATCGGCGAGTACGTTTCCGGGCTCGACGATCCCAACGACCTCGAGGGCGGTGAAGCGTTCGTCTTCTCGGACGAAGGACCCGACGGATCCGACGTCGTCATCACCATCGAAGACGTGATCCTCGAGGACGGCGACGTGATCGGTTTCGACTGGTCGAGCACCGTCGGAATCTGTCAACTCGATATGAAGGGTGGGAACGACTCCCTCACGACCACCTACGTCTGTGATACGTCCGGCACCGCGTTCACCCCGGAAAACGACCGGAACCCCAACCGTCTACGCCACGGACTGAGCAACTTCACGTTCTTCCGCTGTGACGTGACGGAGGAAAGCGGGAACGGCCTTCCGATCCTGGAGAACGGTGGACGCTGCTTCCAACCGTCGAACACCCGATTTATCGGGTTTGAGTGGTGTCTGCCGATCAGCGTCGGCAACGAGGTGCAGGGCGACTCGCTGTCGTTCGACCTCTCGTTCTACACCGAGCAGTGCCGCCACAACCCCGACCCGGAGAATCCCTTCGCGAACGATACGGCGTGATCGACCGGGAGAATAGCGACGACCGATCGATTCCGCAACCGGGTCCGATCGAGTTGGCTCCAGTAGATCGAGACGGCACCAGTGGACCGAGACCGACGGTAGGACGGGCCTGCCGTGACCTGCGTGGACGGTATCGACAACCATGCCACGGACCGTTCGGACGGTATGGCGTTCTTTCATATGCCCACTGGCAGCCCACTAGCATCGAAGACTGACTATCGACGCACCAGCCCCTGTGGCCGTCGACCGCGAACATCAATCCAGAGGACGACAGTGAAACACCGAATCCCCGACATCAGCCGCCGACAGCTGCTCGCCAGCGTCGGCGTCGCCGGTTTCGCTGGTCTCGGCTTCCGACGGACGGCCGTCACTGGAGCCCCACCAGCGTACACGGACTATACGTACGCCCGGACCGACGACGGTGGCCCGCGGCTCCGAGTCGCCTGGTACAGCACCTACAACGGACGGCTACTGAACTCGACGCCGACGACGACCGACGAGACGCTCGAGGAACTCCCGTCCGAACTTGCAGACAACGTCCCACCGGCGGAGTACGTCGACGAGTACGACACGGAAACGCACGGCCCGCTGGTCGCGGTGTCGAACGCGCTTCCTGGCGACTCGGGGACGATCGCCATCGGGCTGATCGCCGAGGAGATGGACGCGCGGGTTCGGCTGTTCCCGACCATAGCCGGTGCGTTGAGCGAAGTCGTCGACTTCACGTTCTGGTACGACACCGGCCCGTTTGGCATCGGCAGCTGTGCGGGAACCGACGCTATCCCTTCCGATCCCGACCTCGAGCTCACGCTCGCCGAGTTCGCCTCGCGGTACGGAACCGACGGCCTTGAAATCCGACACGGTACCCGAGATTGCCTCGTGGAAGGTGAGCGACGCTGTCTGGGCATGGCCTGGCGGATCGACGAGTCGGTCAGCAACGAGTGGCAGGGTCGCGGCCTCGAGTTCGATTTCGTGGTGACCGCGCGCCAGTGTGGAGGGCTAATATGACTGGTGAGTCGACCCGACTGAGTCGGCGGCGAGTGCTCGCTGCAATCGGCGGAATCGGGGCCACCAGCGGGGTCGCCGGTGCTGGCACCGCGGCGTACTTCGCCGACGCGAAACGAGTCACAAACGGACTCGAGACGGGTTCGGTCGCGATCGCTATCGACTGTGATTCGTGTTCGTTCGTCGACGATCAGGTGAGCTTCGCCGTCGACGGAATCGATCGCGGTGAATCGGGGAGTGTGGCGGTCTCCATCTCCGTCGAGACCAACCCTGCACGGCTCTGGTTGCGGAGCCTGTGTCCACCCACTGACGACCCCCTTGGAACAGCACTCGAGGCCGTCTTCAGCGTCGACGGCGATCCGATTGCATCGGGCAGCCTCAGCGACGTGTCACGAGCGCTCGCGACGGGCCGCAGAGTCGACACAGGGTGTACGACGCCGGGAGAGGGAATCGAGCTCGAACTCGACTGGAAACTCCCGGCTGACGTCTCCCTAGCAGTGGCCGGGGAGACGGCCACGTTCACCGTCGAATTGGTCGCCGAACAGTGCCGACACGTCGAGGAGGCCGACGTGATCGATCCGTTCGCTGGCGTGGCCCCCTGTGAGGTGTCCCCGGAGTGTGTTTCCTGCCCCGAGGACGACGGCGAGCGTGTCGCCAGCGCCACGTTCGAGTACGACGGCCCCGGCGGTGATGTCGAGCTGGAACTGCGCCGGGGTCAGGGATCTGCCGAGGGCACCCGGACTGTCGCCCCTGGCTCGCAGTTCACCGCCGTCTTCCACGACCCGCCGTCGATCCAGGGCGACGCCGACTTCGACGTCATAATCGACGACACCACCGTTGGCGCGTTCCACATCAGTTGCTCACGGCCATTCGGCCCCGGGCTCGTGATCGGGGACGGAACGCACACGCTGACCGTTCTCGAGGCGTTCGACACCGACGGCAGATCTCTCTGTGGGGTGACCCAGTAAATGAACTTCAAACGACTCGCAAACGCACTCGGACTGGTGGTACTGCTCGCCCTCGTCGTCCCATTCGTGATCTACGCGGTGCCGGGGATGATCGGCGCTGAGTACAGCTTCGTCGTGCTCAGCGGCAGCATGGCACCCGCGATCGATCCGGGTGACGTGGTGATCGTGGGTGANCGCGATCNCGCAACGATCGAGGAAGGCGACGTGATCACCTTCGTTCGCGGCGACGCCGAGACTCCCGTCACGCATCGCGTCATCGGGATCGAAGAGCGGGACGCGGCACCCACTTTCGAGACGAAAGGCGACGCCAATGCCGAGGTCGATGCGAGCCCAGTGCCGGCGTCGAACGTGCTCGGGGTCGTGGTCCTCACCATCCCGTATATCGGGTACGTCATCCAGGCAGCGGACGGTCCGGTTGGATTCGCCTTACTCGTGGTCGTCCCCCTGGCGCTGTTCGTCGCGTCGGAGCTTTGGACGCTGTTCAGGACGAGCCGTGCCACCGACAGCCAGCGTGGCGATCCGGCCGATGGCCCCGATTCCCCCGTCGAAACCGGTGGCGAGAGCGCAGCGGTCGGCGAACCGGGGACCATTACCTTCTCCGCTACCGACCTGAGCTTCTCGGCCGGGATCCTGGCGCTCGTGAGTCCGTACACGATCTACGTCGCCCTGGAGCTGCGAACGGCGCTGGCGATCTCGGTGGCGTTCGCGGCCACGTTCTCGTTGGTCGCCGTCGGCGGACTGTGGCTCACTGCGCGATCCGCCGGGACTCGAGTCGGTGACGATGGGGAAGAGGATGCCAGTGACGATGGGGAAGACGATGCCAGTGACGACACCTCTCGAGCAATCGACAAGCCACGCGAAAGCACCCACTCTAGCTCCCCGGGCCTCGAGTCCAGCGCTGCCGACCCGACTGTCGGTCCATTCGATGGGTTCGAGCCAGCCACCGAGTCGATCGACCCGGCGACCGATGGCGGACGATCGGCGGGTGAGACGGAATGACCGCCACTCGAGTCACCGTCCTCTTGATCTGTCTGATCGTCGCGACGAGCAGCTTCGCCGGCGGTCTCGCGACAGTCGCCGTCTTTTCGGATACGGCGTCGGTAGACGGATCCTTCTCCACAAACGAGTCGTTCCCCGGGGCACTCCCAGACACCATCGAGGGACCACCAGAGGCGGTCGACAGTGCTGGTGGCGAGGGCGCCGAAATCGATCAGAAACGCGATCGTGGAGCGAGTAATGAAACTGACGGGACTGACGAACCCGATGGCGAGGCGGAAGCCTCGGGCGGCGACGGTGGTGAGAAGCCCGACAGCGAGGAGGGTGGGGACAGCTCGGACGGTTTGGAGACCGACTCGGACGACGACGGGAACGAATCCAGCCAGGCAGTCGACGATGACGATGAGGGTACAGCCGCCGAGGAGAGCGGTGAGGCCGCCGGTGACGGTACTGTCGAGGAAACAGACGGTGACGAAACTGACGCCGAAACCGACGGCGACGAAACTGCTGAGCAAGAGGCGATCAATGACGGAGCAGAGGAGGAAACAGATGGCACTGCGACCGACGAGGACCACGTGGCCGAGGGTGGTGACGAGACCGATGGTGAAGCGGAGGCCTCGAGTGATGACGATGGTGAAGAAATCGACACCGAAGAGCGTGAGGACAGCTCGGACGACCCGGAAACCGGCTCGGGCGACGACGGAGACGAGTCCGACCAGGGAGCCGACGATGACGGGGCGGGCAAAGCTGCCGGGGAGGGCGATGAGACAGACGGCAACGACACTGACGACGAAGAGAGAGACGACGATACCCACGAAGAAACCGACGACGGCGACACTGACAACGAGACCGTCGGTGACGACACCCACGAAGAAACCGACGACGGTGAGTCGACTGCTGAAGACGCGACCGTTGACGGGGCCGACGACCAGGCTGGTGGTACTGTAACCGGCGAGGGAGACGAGGTCGACGAGGATGACGAACCCGACGGCGACGTGGAAGATACCCACAGCAACGAGACGGATGGGGCCGAGTCCACCACAGCGGAAACCCTGTAGCGGGAGCCGTTTCGTGCAGCATTCGATCAGCGATCTGCGGTCTGTTCACACAGTGCCATTGAGGGCGTTCGGGCGGGCCAGCTCGTCGTCATCCAGCCGAGCTCCCGACCGCGTAGGAAGGAAGCCCTGGTTGTCCTCTGTTCAAACAGCGAGCGAATCCCGCCCTTTAGCGCGAGCATAAATCGCGTCACTTGATTTCGTAGCCGCCGCTAATCGGGAGAACTGGATTTCATACGTTCGTCGATGCAGCCCCTTACCGAGGCTGGATAGGTTGATGTGATTTTCGTCGATCCATTCGACTTGATCCTCCCGAATCGACATCTGCTTCCGTTTTTCACGTCACTCCATCCCCGCTGCGTTGGACCCCACGGAGTCAGCGACCCTGGGTCACATGATCTCGTACTCACCCCGTCGTCTGTGAGTACTCCTCGACCCACTCCTTGAGACTCAACCCCATCGTCGCCTGCGTGATCGCGTTCGAACTCGCTGCATTGGCACTCTTGAGGAGTTCGGCCTCGAGCGTGCGCGTCGGCACCTCCCCCAGGAAGTGCGGAATCGCCCGCTGAACCGCCAGCGGACAGCCCACTTCGTGGGCCAGGGCGTACCCCGAAATCGAGTGGGGAATCTCCTCGCTGCAGTACGTCGGGTTCGGGTCGACCAGTTCCTCGTCGACGAACGCGACGTACTCGTAGCACTTGCCCACGTCGTGGAGCAAACACGCCGCGACGAGGACGTCCTCGTCGGGCTCCGCTCCGTGGAACTCCCGCTGGACCGCGGCGGACTCGAGGGCGATCTTCGTCGTCCCACGGACGTGTTCGACGTTGTCGACCTCGTGGATGTTCCAGGCGTAGGGGACGTCGTGGATGTCCCGCCAACCGCCACGCTCGAGCGCCAGTCCCCACGCCTCGAGCACCTGTTCGCGCAGGGCCTCGTCTGCGATAGTCTCGAGTTCGGGGATCGCGTCACGGACCTGCTCGCGGTAGTCGGGACCGGGGACTGACACGGTCTCAGCCCTCCGTTCGGTCGACGTGAACCGTCTCTTGGCCGATGAATCGGGGACGGTTCTCGATGGCGAGGAAGTTGTCCACGTCCTCGCGGGCCTCCCTGGCCTTCCCGCGGTCGGGATCGTAGTCCCGAGACCCCTCGCTGCCGAGGGCATCGTACAGGGCCTCGAGGTCCTCGAAGTAGAGTTCGGCCACGCCGTCGAACTCGCTGTGTGCAGGGTCCGTGGGGACGACGGTGGCGTAGCGGACGACGCCGTCGATCTCGCGAGCGATCGGGGTGTGGGTCTCCTGCCAGTAGTCGACGAACTCGTGGTGGGACAGGTCGTCCTGGCGGACCAGGAACGCGGAGTGCTTGTAGAGGCCGGTGGTGTCCCCGTCTGTCTCGTCCGTCTGGACGATCTCTTCGCCGATGAACCGGGGACGGTCCTCGATGGTGAGGAAGTTGTCCACGTCCTCGCGGGCCCTCGCGGCGACCTCCTTCGTGGGATCGTAATCCCGAGAGCCGGCACTTCCGAGTGCGTCGTGGAGGTCCTGGATGTCCTCGAAGTAGAGTTCCGCCAATCCGTCGAATTCGGCACTGTCGGGTTCGGTGGGAAGCACGGTCTGGTAGCGGGTGACCCCCTCGATGTCGCGAGCGATGGGCGTGTGTTCCGTTTGCCAGTAGTCGACGAACTCCTCGTGACTCATGCCCGGCTTCGCCACCAGCAACGCGACGTGCTTGTACATACGCGAGGCGACGTTAGGTGTCAGTAAAAAAGGTGAGGGAAGTCACTCGAGGCGGACCAGGTTCCATACAGACGGGCGGTTCCGGGGATGGGCGTGGTGAGACACGGGAAAGGGTACGACGCTGGCGGTCGATGGAGGTATCGATCCAAGACTCCAGATGGCATATCAAAAGGCGACGGTACGCGAAGCGTAGTCGACCCTCCGCCGAACAGCCCGGTGATCCCGAACCGTGCGCCACCACGGTCTATGCCCGTGGCAGCGCAGATACCCCGCACACAGCAGTGGGGATGTTGATCGCCATTGCGCTCCGGCCAGTGGGCGGCGCAACGGTTTTCCCGGATGGCCACACACCTGCATCCATGCATGTCCTGTTAGGACTCGAGGGGAGCGACGAGTCAGTCGAGACGCTGGAGACGACGATCGAGCGAGTCTTGGAGACGGGCGACGACTTGCTCGTCGCCGTCGTCGACAAACCCGAAGCGTCACGGTCGCCCTCGGCGGTCGTCGACCTCGCGAAAGCACGGCTCGAGGAAGCGGACATCGACGCGGAGGTTCGCCAGCTCGAGGGTGATCCGGGAAGTGAACTGGTCGACCTGGCCGAACGCGAGGGCGTCGACCAGCTCGTCATCGGCGGGGGTACCCGGAGTCCCATGGGGAAGGTCCGACTCGGCCCAGTCACCGAGTTCGTCCTGTTGAACGCCACGACGACGGTCAAACTGGTTCGATAACGATGCGAGAACACAGTAGTCGAGTCTATCCGGAGGAACCGTGTGGCCCGTTTCCAACGCCGCCCGGGACCTACACCGACCCGGAGGGCCGCGAGATCGCGCTTTCGGTCGTGACCCATCCCGAAGACACTGTGCGCGGGGTTGCCGACGGTGAGCGGACGCCCATCGATGTACTGACCGACATGTACCAGCAGTTCGACCCCGCCGACCGGGCACAAGGTATTCCCCCGTCGTCCGAGGATCGGATTCGTCGGTGGCTCGAGCCCCTGCTTGAGAACGGTGTGAACGTCGTCGCGAGTCACGACGGATCGGTTATCGGCCACGCGACGCTGGTGCCGGACACGGACGAGCCCGCCTCGCTGACGGCTCCGGGTGACGTCGAGTGGGAACTCGCGATTTTCGTCCTGCAGGACTACCAGCGCGGGGGCATCGGAACCCAGTTACTCGAGCACTTGCTCGGTCACGCCAGCTCGCTCGGCATCGATCGGGTCTGGCTCACCGTCGAGCGGTGGAACGGCCCGGCGATTTCGCTGTATAAGCGCGTCGGCTTCGAACTCTGTGGGGCTGAGAGCTTCGAACAGGAGATGTCGATCCTGCTGGGAGCGGGCGTGTGAGCGAGCGCTACCGGACCGACTCTCGAACGTTGGATCGACCTCGATGGGTCCCAGTTCGACCACCGGAGGGGTGGCCCCGAGATCGCACGGGTCCCCCGACCACTGGGCCGGCTACCGCGAGCGGGTGCAGATCGATCACGAGCGGTGGGAAGGGGTGACGGGTGCGGTCACTGGCTACGGCCGGTCAATTGCCTTGAGCGGTGACTCACTGTGTGGGGTACCGCGAATGGGGGGTACCACGTCGGCGTCCAGCCGCTGGGCTGTGGTCGACGTGACGCCAGTCGTGCCCGTGAGGACCCAGTAACCGTTCCGGCGTCTGGCAGTCGATCCAGTGTTGGACGGGGCACACAAATCGCAACCACTACCACACCGGCCTGCACACCATCAGCCATGCAACTGGGCGTCATCGGACTCGGACGGATGGGCCAGATCGTGGTCGACCGACTGCTCGCGGCCGGACACGACGTGGTGGCCTACGACCTCGACGACGCGGCAACCGAGGCCGCGTCGGACCTGGGGGCGACCCCTGTGACTTCTATTGAGGACTGCTGTAACCGGCTGGGTACTGAAAAGCGACTCTGGCTGATGGTGCCCGCTGGTGAGCCCGTCGACGCGACGCTCGAGGCGCTCGACCCTCACCTCGATGCCGACGACGTGGTCGTCGACGGCGGGAATTCTCACTTCGAGGCGAGTACTCGCCGGGCGGAAGCCTGTCCGGCGGCCTACCTCGACTGTGGCACGTCGGGTGGGCCGGCCGGGGCCGAACTCGGGTTTTCGCTGATGATCGGCGGCCCCGAGTGGGCCTACGACGAACTCACACCCGCGTTCGAGGCCGTCGCGACGGGACCGGCGGGCCACGCTCGAATGGGGCCCGCTGGGTCTGGCCACTACGTCAAAATGGTCCACAACGGCGTCGAGTACGCGCTGATGCAGGCCTACGGCGAGGGGTTCGAACTTCTCCACGAGGGTCGGTACGATCTCGACCTCGAGGCCGTCGCCTCGGTGTGGAACAACGGTGCGGTCATCCGTTCGTGGCTACTCGAGCTCTGCGAGGAGGCGTTCGGCGAGGAAGGAACCGATCTGGGCGACGTTGCCGACCGGATCGAGGGTGGCTCGACTGGGACATGGACGGTCCAGGAAGCGCTCGAGCAGGAGGTCCCCCTCCCGCTGATCTACACCGCACTCGGCGAACGGTTCGGTTCCCGGGCAGACGAGGGGCGGTTCTCGCGGCGACTCGCCAACCGGTTGCGCTACGGCTTCGGTCGCCACGAGGTCCAGCGACGCGTGGAGTGACTCCGGCACCACCCAATCCGTGGTGTACGTCGTGAGTCGAGGCGGATCGTCACCAGCACCACTGCTCAGTGACGCTCGAGCGTCGTCACGTCCCGAATCTCGATTCTCGTGCCGCCGTGCTGGCCGCCGGTCACCTCGAGTGTCCAGTCGTGGGCCTCGGCGATGGCTCGGGCCAGTGGCAGCCCGAGGCCGCTGTCGGGACGGCCATCGGCGCCACGCTCCGGACGGATTTCCGTGACGCGATCGCGCTTTGTCGGCGGGATTTCGTCGGCGTCGTCCATGAGGAAGAACCCGCGAGTGTCCGCCCCCGGCTTCTCGAGGCCGAGCAATCCGATCTGAATCGTGACGGCGCTGTCGGACCGCCTTGCCGCGTCGTCGAACACCGTCTGCAACAGCGTCTGGAACCGGTCGGGATCGGCCCGCAGGGTGGCGTCCGCCTCGACGACCACCGCGGGTCGCTCGAGGCTGGAGGCGGTGATTGCCGCCTCGATGGCCGCCTCGAGATCGAGGCGCGTACGCGAGCCGACGGAGATGGCCGTCCGTGCGAACTCCCGGACATCGTCGACCAGGCGCTCCGCCCGGTCGAGGGTGGTCCTGACGGTGTCCTCCGCGAGGGGAAACTCCCAGGCCCCGGTGGCTGCGTCCGTCTCCTCTTCATCACTCCCGACTGCCGGTCCGGATCCGCCCGCTTGTTCGTCCTCGAGGGCTGCTGCGACCGTCTGTAACTGGCCTTTGAGATCCCTCGAGAGGACGGCAGCGACGGCCTCGAGGTGATCCGTCTTGCGCTCGAGTTGGTCGGTTCGTTCCTCGAGTGCCTGCTCACGAATCGCTCGGTCGAGGGCCGCTCCAGTGTTCTCGACGAGTGTCGACACGAGGTCCATGTCGGTCTCGGTGAAGTCGTCGACCCGTTTCGAGCCGGTGATGAGCACGCCGTGGGTGCCGACCGGGGCGATGATCTCCGACCGGATCGGCGTCTCGGGATTGTAGACGCCCTCGTGTGTGTGGACGTTCTCGAAGTGTTCGATCTCGCCGCTCTCGAAGACGTCCCAGACCAGACCTTCGCCGGGACGGAATCGGGGGAGGCCACCGAACTCGTCATGAGCACCAGCGGTTCCAGCGATCGGCTCGAGGTAGCCGTGTTCGTCGTCGAGCAACCAGATGCCGCTGATCGGGAGGCCGAGCAGGTCGCTGCCGGCGTGGACGGCGATGGCACAGATCTCCGAGGGGTCGTTCGACTGGACCAGCCAGCGGGTAACCTCGTGGAGTGACGTGATGACCCGTTCGTACTCCCGCTGGTCGGTGATGTCCCGGGCGACGGCGGCGATGTTCGCCGACTCGTGGTCGATCGGAACCACTCGGATGTCGGCGACGCGTTCGACGCCGCTGGCGTCGGTGTAGGGTAACTCGAGGGTCCGGAACGACGTGTTGCCGACGTCGACGTCGCTCAGTGCTCGCCCCACGCGGAGCGTGTCCTCCGGGGAGACGCTGCCGGCAGCGAGCAACGCCTCGACGTGGTCGCCGCGAACGGCCTCTGCATCGACGTCGAGGGCCTCCCCGAGGGTGGTGTTGATCGAGAGGATGCGGTTGTCGTCGTCGAGCGTGACGACCCCGTCCTGGATCGCCTCGACGACGGCGCTGTTGCGGGCGAGTTTCGTCTCGCGTGCCTTTCGGTCGGTGACGTCCCGCATGTGGACACTCAGCCCTCCTTCGGCGGGCCAGGCACGCACCTCGAACCAGGTCTCGAGTGGCGTGTGGTAGACCTCGAAGGCGACGGCGACCTGTTCGTCCATGGCCCGATAGAAGCCATCGGGGAACTGAGTCTCGACCGTCTCCGGGAACTCGTCCCACATGACCCGTCCGATGAGGTGTTCCCGGGAGCGCTCGAGCAGCGCTTCGGCCTCCTCGTTGAGGTACGTAAAGCGGAAATCGGTGTCGAGGGCGAAGAATGCGTCACGAACACGGTCGATCATCGGGACGGTGCGGAGCGTCAAAGCGGATCACCACCGAACGGTGTTGGCACTCTCAGCGCCGCCTGCTCGCCGACCAGTGCCGTGGGCACCCGAATCATCGTCGATTCAGTCGTTATCACTAGTTGCCAAAGGCGGTATTTGAGTGTCGTGGCCGCGTGTCACAGGTGGTGCCGGCGTCCGACCCCTCGCTCGCGGGCGTGCTCGAGAACGAACGCAGCCGTTGCGGCGTCGAGGACGGCGGTGCCGACGCTGGCACAAACGGTGACGTCACCTGCCTCGTTCGTGGGTGGTCGTTCCCCGGATTGCGTCCCAGCACTGTCCGCGTCTGGCGCACTCGAGGCCGCGAACAGCCCACCGAAGGGCTCGATCTCGAGTTCCTCGTGGTGGCGGAGGTCACCCGTTTCTCGAGCTTCCTCGGGGACGTCGGCGTACACCCACCGTGCGCGTTCGATCGTCCGATCGTCCAGTTCGCGCATCTCGTCGGTGTAGGCCCCGACGGCGATCACCAGGGCCCCGGACTCGAGGGCCGCGCCGTCGAACACCGGCTCCGTGCTCGTCGTCGCGGTGACGACGACCGAGGCGTCCGCGAGTGCAGCCTCGGGACTGTCGACCGCCCGAACCGAGGCCTCGAGTTCGCCGTCCAGCTCCCTTGCACAGGTCAGGCGGGAGTCACTCGGCGAGTAGATCACCACGGACTCGAGGGTCGTCCCAGCGGCGATGGCGCGCGTTTGCCAGCGTGCCTGCGTGCCGGCACCGAACACCGCGAGGCTGACGGGGTCGGCGGCGAGCTCTCTGGCGGCGAGCCCGCCGATACAGCCAGTGCGGGCGCTGGTGATGGTCGTCCCGGCCAGCAGGGCGACCGGTTGACCGTCGTCGGCGTCGTGGACCAGAATCTGTGCGGTCACGGTCGGGAGACCGCGCGCCTCGTTCCCCTCGAACACCGTCGCCAGTTTGGTCACGGCGTAGGGGGCTCCGTGGATGTACGCGGGCATCGCGAGGCCAGTTCCCGACGCCGCCTTCGAGTCTGGGTCGCGGCCGGTACCGATGGGATAGTGGGGTCGGTCGGGGCGCTCGACGCGTCCCTCGTGCTGGGCCACAAAGGCGTCGGCGAGGTGCGGGATGAGTGCCTCGAGGTCGAGCAGTTCGGTGACGTCGTCCTCGGTGAGAAGCAAGACCATACCGGGAGTTGGACCCAGCACACTTGAAGCTGGCCGGCCCCGACCTGCCCGCACCAGTGGCGGCGGCGAGTGACCGGTGTCGCTCACTCACACACATCCGACACGGTTTTTGTCCGGCGGAGAGAACCGACGACCAATGCTCGACCGGACGACCCTGCGGGAGACCCCCGATGCGGTGCGTGAGGCCCTCGAGAACCGAGGGGCCGACGCCGACCTCGAGGCGTATCTCGCGGCCGACGAGGAGTGGCGGGAGCTGAAAGCACGCGGTGACGACCTTCGCCACCAGCGCAACGAGGTCAGTTCGACCATCGGCGAACTCAAGCAGGCCGGCGAGGAAGAGAAGGCCCAGGCGGCCATCGAGGAGTCCCAGGAACTCAAAGCCGACATCGAGGCCGTCGAGGAGCGAGCGAGCGAACTCGAGGCCGAGCTCCAGGCAATGGGACTCGAGTTCCCCCAGATTCCCGACGACAGCGTCCCGGTCGGGGACGACGAGACGGACAACGTGGAACACCGCCGCTGGGGGTTCGAGGACCTGCGGGAGCTCCCCGATGACGTCGTCCCGCACTACGACCTCGGCGAGGACCTGGACGTCATCGACGAGGCTCGCGGCGCGAAGACGACGGGGGCCGGCTTCTACTTCATGAANGGNGACGGGGCGCGTCTCGAGCACGCCCTGATCCAGTTCATGCTCGACGTCCACCGCGAGCAGGGGTACGTCGACCTGCTGCCGCCGGTCCCGGTGACCAGCACCTCGATGGAGGGGACTGGCCAACTGCCGAAGTTCGCCGACGACGCCTATCGTATCGGCGCCAGCAACGAGGACCCGTACGACGACGAGGACCTCTGGCTCTGTCCGACCGCGGAGGTTCCCGTCACCAACATGTACGCCGACGAGATCCTCCTGGCGGATGACCTGCCCCTAAAACACCAGGCCTACACGCCGAACTTCCGACGCGAGGCCGGCGAGCACGGCACCGAGACGCGGGGCATCGTCAGGGTCCACCAGTTCAACAAGGTGGAGTTAGTGAATTTCGTCGAGCCCGAGACGAGCTTCGAGCGCCTCGAAGCCCTCCTCGAGGAGGCCGAGGCGGTCCTCAAACGCCTGGGCCTCCCCTACCGCATCCTCGAACTCTGCACCGGCGATCTGACGTTCGCCAGTGCGAAGACCTACGACATCGAGGTCTGGGCCCCCGCCGACGATATGGCTGAGGGTCCGGCCCAGGGCGGCCGATGGCTCGAGGTCTCGAGCGCCTCCAACTTCAAGGCGTTCCAGGCCCGCCGTGCGGGGCTCCGATACCGGCCTGAGCGCCACGAGTCGGCCGACTACCTCCACACGCTGAACGCCTCGGGGCTCGCCCTGCCGCGGGTCGTCGTGGCCATCCTCGAGTACTACCAGAATCCCGATGGGACGGTGACGATTCCCGAGGCCCTCCGGCCGTACATGGGTGGCCAGGAGCTGATCGAAGGCCACGAGAAGGTCGGCGAGAGTGCGCTCGGCGCGGGCGATCGCGAGTAGCGCAAACTGAAACGCGCGTTTCAGGCTGCTGAATGCTTTTATCCACCTGGATATGTGGTGTCCGTATGCACAGACGTGCCCTCCTCGCAGCCGCCTCGAGTGCGGCGGCGATCTTCGCTGGCTGTCTGGCCGACGACGACACACCGGCCGGAGAGTCGACTGATGCGGACGGCTCGAGCGAAACTGACGACGACGGAACCGATACAGACGACACGGACGATGTCACCGGGAGCGACGATCACTCCGATGCGGATCGACAGCACCCACCGTACGACGAGTGCGATCGGGCGATCATCTGGTACTCGGGGTTGCCCGAACCCGTCGCTGCCGAGGTCGACGAGGCATTCGCCGACGGGCGCTACGAGACCACTGAGAACCTGTACTACGAGCAGGCCGTCGCCGTCGATGACACCTGGCTCCAACGGGACGACGAGTACTACCGGGCCACGGTCGAACTCTCGGATGAGGACGAGACGACACAGGTGCTCTCGTTCGAGCCCGATACCCCGATGAAGTCCTCGGACGAAGAACTCGGGGTGGTGAATCAGACCGACGAGGTTCTCGAGCTCTCGGTTACCGTCGTCGACGCCGCAAACGAGACACTCCTCGAGGAGTCACTCACGGAGTTCGAACCTAATCACGAAGAATGGTTTCCGGTCACGCGAGCGTACGGCGACTACGAGGTAACTGTCGAGTACGATGACGGCACTCGTCACAGCGACGACTGGCGGATCCAGTACACGCAGTTCGATGCCATGGCCCTGGTCGAGGCGGAGGGGCTCGAGGTACAGCCCGGAAGCGTGATGGATCCGCCGCCGTGTCCCTGGTCCTGAACTGGCCGTGTATCAGGGCCTCGGCGGTGAACGTGTCGAAAAACCAGTTTGATTAATCGATCCGGAATATATCAGAAAATATATTGTTTTTGGGGGTTAGCCTGTCCATGTTTTATGGATACTATCGTAGCCACTGAACGTCATTGCACACACCCTCACGAGACCATGGCTCAGAACCGGTGACAAACCGGTTCTGAGCCGACTCACTGTGAGGGTGTGTAACTCGTTTCAATTGTTACTATAGATGACTGGTGTCATCGGGGACGAGACATCACGCTTGAGATAGAATTCCGTCATTATTTTTGGTAAATCACTGCAAGGTGTTCTGAAATTATCTTCATTTATTCTCGAGAATCACAATATATATACAACATTAATTAGTTTATCCTTCTGGTTGTCAATGACTGCCAATGTAAATGTAAGCGAAGATAAGTACGTACTCGGGTCACTGCTTATCCTTCTAATCATGTTGGGTACCATGATTGTCGGGGGCACAACCGGAGAAATAGTCTTCTCGTTCGCCACGGTGCTATTTTTTGCCCTGTACATATTGATCGGCACACAATCGTCGGCACAGCAACATTCGCCGAAGCCGTTCGTCGGGCTTGCAGCCGGGCTCGTCGCCATTCTGGGGGCGGGTTTCGCGCTCCTGTGGTATTTTCACCTTCAAAACCCGAGCTATACGGATCCAACCTACTGGCTTGGGTTCCCCCGTGCAACAGCGGTCGTCATCTATCTCATCTGGATGCCGCCGGCGTTGTACCTGATGTTCTCGTATCCGTACCTGTTCGAAAAGTACATTTGGAACGAAGAGAAGGCAGAGCAATTCAGGGAGATGAATACGCGACCTGCGAAGGCGGTGGCAGACGGTGGAGACTCGGAGGGCGATGAATAATGTTCGACATCCCTCTGCAGACCGATCCACAGGAGTCGATGAACCTGATCATCGTCAGCATCGTGGTTCTCTATCTCCTCGGTATCGCAGTCATCGGCGTCTGGGCTGCCCGCCAGACGGAGAGTACTGAAGATTTCCTCGTGACCGGCAAACGGTTCGGAATCTGGGCAGTTGCATTTGCGGCATTCGCCTCGATCATGAGCGGGTTCGGGTTCATTGGCGGCCCCGGGTTGTTCTACGATGGCGGTTACGGCTTCATTTGGATCGCCATCGCGGCGCCACTCGCCTTCCCAATCTCGTGGTTCGTACTCGGGAAAAAGATGCGCCTGATGGCCGAAGTTCGGGACATTTTGACGATCCCTGACGCTGCCTATGCACGCTATGAGAGCGAGACGGTCCGTCTGCTCGTTGCCGTGTCCGTTTTATTGGGGGTGATCTCCTACCTCGGTGTCCAGTTCCTCGCGATCGCATTTATCCTCGAGACGGTCCTCGGCGTGAGCGAGATCGTCGCCCTGCTCATTGGATTGTCTGTAATCGGCATTTATACGGTCGGTGGTGGGATGATCGCGGGCGTCTACACCGATCTGATTCAGGGGGGAATCATGGTCGCCGGCAGCATCGCTGTGTTCTTCATCGCCCTCAACGCAGCCGACGGGTTCACGCAGATGAGTCAGGACGTTGCACAGGCGAGCCCCGAATACGCAGGGGCTTTCGGAGCATTCCCTATTCTACTTGGCCTATCCTGGTTCTTCCTGTTCGTTGTCGGCAACTCTGGCCAGCCACATATGGCGCACAAGCTGTACATGATTCGGGACACGAAACTTCTGAAGTGGGGAGCCCCAATCGCGGCACTCTCGTACTTCGCTGCGTCGCTGATGATGCTTGCACTCGGTATCGGCATGCGAGCGTTCGTCGAAACTGGCCGATTCGACGCGCTCGAGAATCCGGACCTGGCTGCACCGATATTCCTCGTCGAGTTCACGCCGGCCGTTCTTGCGGGGATCGTTCTCGCGGCCGCCGTCGGCGCCGTGATGAGTACCAGCGACGCGTTCATCAATATCGGGGCCGCGAACCTGGCCCGAGACATCCCCGAAAGTCTCGGATACGAGTACGACAGTGACACGACCGAGCTCAGGGCCCACCGTCTCGCCAACGTCCTCATTATCGTGGGTTCTGTGTTGCTCGTCTACTATCTCGAGATTCTGGTCGGCCTNCTCGGCGTCGTCGGATGGGGGCTGTTNGCNGCCGCNCTGGTTCCNCTNCTGGGGGTCGGNCTCAACTGGAGCGGTGCAACNAAAGAGGGNGCGATCGCNGCCGCTGCGGTCGCACTCATCGGAAACCTCGGGCTCGCAATCGCCGTCACCTTCTACGATTACTCGCTCTCGACGGGTGCCGCCGTCGAGGCACTGACGCTGATCGTTGCAACGATCGTGTTGATCGTGGTGAGTCTCCTGACGAACGGCAACGCCAGAGACGAAATCGCCGACGACATCAAGAGCGTCATCGACGCCTGAGAACTCGACGACGAATCGGTACTCGACTATCAACAAATCGCAAAATCCGCGTTACTCCATTTTTTCTCCGTCGATCGTTACGGTGACCGAGGGATAGTGCTCGACGAGTTGTTCGCCAAGTGACGTCGGATCGTGCCGTCGCGAGAAGTGATAGAACGTCCGGTCTCGATCGTTATCGACCGTTTGGATCGTCAGTTCAGGCTTTCGAAGGAGCGAACCGCTGGATAGCTCGATCGCGTCTATGTCGGGCAACTGCGTGGCCTCGTGACGGTCATCCGCGAGAAGTTCTGTTGCGGACCGATCACGGTACTGGGCACCGAGTTCTTCGGCTCGCTGTTCCCGTCCGTCCTGACGGAGTAAGATCGATTTGTAGGATTCCCCGGCAAAGGCGTAGATGATCCGTTCTGGATCGAAGAACAGTTCGACGTGAACGAACGATCGTGGGGTGATTCGATACCACTGGCTGGCCCAGATCCGATCGCCAGGTGCTCCGTCCGAATCGTCGTCCCCGTCGATAGCCTGGTTGGTCATACCCCCTCTTTCTTACGGGGTCATCCTATAGCTCACGCTCTCGCGAGGCGATACCGTGTCGCGCTGTTGGCGTCGAGGTCCCGAGGGTCAGTTACTCCAGCGGCGGTAACGTCGTCTCGAGGACGATCGCGGCGTAGGTTTTTCCCTGGGTGTCGTACCTGAGACTCGCCTGGCCCCCGCCGTCGAGCGCTTCGGTAGCGACGAAGTTGAAGCCGAGAATATTCGCCAATGGGTAGCGAGTGACCTCCCCCGCGACCAGCCCGTCCAGCCGCTGGGCGACGACGTCGGCAGTGAGGTGCGTTTCGAGCCGCCGGTAGGCTAGTGCGTCGTCGGCGATCACGCCGACATTGAGGCAGTCGGCCTTATCGCCCGACCGCGCACGAGCGATGTCGACGACTCGGGTCGACTCGCTCGCATCGGGCCGGCTCGTGGGATCTTCACTCATAGAGCGTTACCTCCGGGTCGACGGCGTCTCGAGGGACGAGCGTCGGCCAGGCGTCGACGATCGGTTTCGGTCGCGGTCGACCCTGGTCGGTCAATCCGGCGACACTCGGTGGACCAGTCAGAGAAAGTGGCGCAAACTCCATCCCCAGTCGACGCAGGGCATCGCGATCGGTTCCACGGGCCGCGAACCGAAGCATCACCTCGTTGTGGTCCGTTTTATCGGAGGCGGCCGGTCCGTGAGCGGCGTCGTGTCCGATGAACTCCACCCGAGTGTCGGCGACCGACAGGTCGAGTTCCTGGATGCGTTCCTCGAGGATGTCCGCTCCCTGCTTGGCCTTTTCGAGCGCATTCGGTGCGGAGTAAAGCAAATTGCCGGCGAGTTTGTACCCGGCTCGATAATGAACGCTCACCTTGTACTGGTCGGGTGGCTGGGTTCCCCGAACTCCGCTGACGGTTACGGCGTTTCGGTCGGTCGCCTCGAGGGTTGGTGTGGTGAAGTCGGCGCTGACGTCGGGGGTCAGGTACGCCGACGGGTCGCCGATTTCGTAGACGAGCTGTTCGGAAACGGTGGCCACCGAGACCGTCCCGCCAGTATCGGGTGGCTTGGTCACGGTAATCGTTCCCGTCGAGTCGACCTCGGCGATTGGGTAGCCCATGTTCGCGAAGTCCACCTCACGCCAGCCCTTCGAGAGATTACCGCCGGTCACCTGTGTGCCACACTCGATGAGGTGACCGGCAACGATACCTGCGGCGAGTCGGTCGTACTGCTCACGTTCCCAGCCGTGTTCGGCGATCAGCGGGCCAAGAACCAGTGCGGGATCGACGACTCGCCCGGTTATGACCACGTCCGCACCGGTCTCGATTGCCTCCGCTACCGGGAACGCGCCGAGGTAGGCTGCGGCGACGACGACGTCTTCTCGAACGGTGTCGTAGGGCTCATCGGTGTCGAGGTGACACAATCCACCCCTGGTGCGGTCGTGTATCTCGTCCAGTCTGGCTGTCAAATCGTCACCGGTAACGGTCGCAATTTCCACGTCGAGGTTTTGAGCCGCGGCCTCTTCACGCACCGCAGCGGCACAGGCTGCTGGATCGAGTCCGCCGGCGTTGGTGACGATGGTTACGTCTTCCGCCAGGGCCATCTCGAGGGAGTCTTCGACGACGAACCTGACGAAATCCGTCGCGTAGCCGTCTCGGTCGCTTCTGCGAAGTCGATCGAGCAATCCCATCGTCACCTCGGCGAGATACTCGAGCGCGAGGTAGTCGAGACCCCCTCCCTCGAGCAATTGGCCGGCGGCGTCGGGTCGATCACCCCAGAAGCCGGCCCCACAACCGATTCGGGTTCCGTCGTCGGTATCGCTCATGTATATTCGTCGATGAGCTCTTCGGCTCGATCCTGCCGGACAGCCTCCTCGGCGACGAGCTGGGCGGCAATCTCGTCGACGAGATGTTCGGGTGCGCCCGCCTGTGTCGCGATGTTCTTGGCGTGTAGGCTCATGTGTCCCGCCTGAATGCCCTCGCTGACCAGCGCGCGCAGCCCGCCGAGATTCTGGGCGAGCCCGACCGCAGCGAAGATGCCTGCGAGTTCATCAGCGGATTCGACGTCCAGAATGTCCATCGCCGCCTGTGCGACGGGGTGGAGTCGCGTTGCTCCACCGACCGTTCCCACCTGAATGGGTAGCTCGATCGTACAGGCGAGATTCTCGTCAGCGTCGACCTCGTAACTCGTCAGTGGCCCGTAACCATCTCGAGCCGCGTACGCGTGCGCCCCCGCCTCGATGGCACGCCAGTCGTTGAACGTCGCCGTTGCGACCGCATCGATGCCGTTCATAATTCCCTTATTGTGCGTCGCGGCACGGTACGGGTCGCCCGCGGCGAACGCCCAGGCGTCGACGATTCGATCACGAACGGCCGCGCCGGAGAGTGACGTCTCGTCGGATTCGAGTGCCGCCGGTGGAATAGTACACGTCGCCCGGGCGAGTCGTCGATCGGCGAGATTGGAGAGTATGCGGAGGCTGACGTCGCCGCGGGTAAGCCGTTCGATCTCCGGTGCCAACGCCTCGGCCATCGTGTTCACCGCGTTACCCCCCATCGCGTCCCGAACGTCCACGATTAGGTGAACGACGAGCATCGCCCCTCGAGGCGTCTCCACGACACGGACCTCGATCTCCTCACAACCTCCACCGTGTTCGACCAGCACGGGATCCTGCTCGTTCGCCAGGTCGATGAGGTCGTCCGATTCGCGTAAGATCTTCACTTTTGCCGATTCGGGGGCGGAAACGCCCGTCGCCTGAATTTGTGCGATCATCTTCGGACCACTCACATGTGTCTCGAAGCCACCCGTCTCACGGGCCATCCGGGCCGCATACGATGCGGCGGCGACGACGCTCGTCTCTTCGATGGCCATCGGAATCAAGCGATCACTGCCGTCGATCCGAAAATTTGTCGCGATCCCGAGGGGATACTCGAGCGTCCCGATCACGTTTTCGCTGACATCCGACGCACTTTCGAGGTCGAGACCGGTATTCTGCAGCTGATCGACCGCCGCCGCGGAGAGGCCCGCACGGTCAGCGACCGCTGACAGACGCTCCCTCGGCTCGAGCTTGTAGAAGCCCTCGATACGGGAATCCATACCGGTCAGTTGGTGATGGCGTCATCAAAACCGTTGGGTATGGGGCAGGACTCCGCGTGTACGCCTAGCCGGCAATTTTGGGGTAGGGAGAGCGGTTGTGACTTCGACCTACAAACTACAGACTGGTAGGTAATATACCGAAATCCAACTCCCACGGCCCACTTGAGGTGGCTCTCTCACCCGAGCGATGAAGCCTTTCAAGAGCTACTGGGGGTGGTCGTTACACTGCCCTGTATCGAGTCGTACATCGGACAGCTACCCGAACGTCCGAGAGCGCAACGGGGCGATCGTCGAGCGATACAGTGCCTCGAGGTTTGCCAACCAGGTTCCGTTGTCGACCAGTGCGAAATGCCTCGGCGATCCCGGGGCTCACCGGTCTCGAGCGTCCCCTCGACGTCACTCGAGGCGTCGTGTCGACTCACACCGCTAACCCAGGTGCCACCAACGGGGCGTCCGCTCAGCCTCGTTTTCGTGATGGTGCGGACGATTTTGATCGCACTCATTTCCTCCGATCGAACCGCTTGCACATGTGCAGGACGTCGAAAGGGGCCCCCTCGAGTTCACGCACCCGCGTCGGTTCGTATCCTCGGTGGCGGTACATCTCGGGCAGGAAGGGATGGCCGTCGAACGTTCGCAGTCGCAATCGGTCGTGGCCCGCACGCTTGGCGACCGATTCGACGTGGTGGATGAGGCTGTCGGCGTGGCCCCGGCCGCGAGCACGTGGGGGGACCGCGAGGCGACCGAACTCGGGCGCGTCGGGGTCGTATTTCCCTTCGTCGCGGTAGCGGATCGCCCCGACCAGTTTGCCGCCGTCGCTGGCGACGAACAGCCGGGCCTCTCGAATCCACCCCTCGAGGTCAGCGCTGGTGGCCTCGACGGCCCTGGAGGGGAATCCGAGATCGACGTTCATCGCGTAGGCCTCGCGGTAGAGCCGTGCCAGCGTGGGGGCGTCCGCCACCGTTGCCGGACGAATCGAGACGTCGGTCACGTTCGGAGTACTCCCTGCTGAAAAGTTGAGTGTACCGACACCGGCGAACCATCCATCACTCACTGGGGGACGCGTCGGCGCCCCCCAAGACGGCCCGTCGTTCCACCGGCGACCTCGGTCACTCGAGCAACGACTCCCCACTCATCTCCGGAGGCGGGGTCAGCCCGATACACTCGAGCAGCGTCGGGGCAATGTCCGCGAGGGTGCCACCCGCTCGGACCGCCTTTGCGTCCCCGTCGGCCACCGACGACCCCGACCCCGTTGGCGGAACGTACAGAAACGGCACCTCGTTGTACGTGTGTGCCGTGTGCGGCTCGTCTTCGGTCCCCATGTCGTCAGCGTTGCCGTGATCGGCCGTCACGAACACGTGGGCGCCGTGGGCCTCGAGGGCCTCGAGCAGTCGACTCAACTGCGCGTCGACGGCCTCGACCGCCTCGATGGCGGCCTCGTAGTCGCCGGTGTGGCCCACCATGTCGGGGTTGGCGTAGTTCAGCACGAGGACGTCGGGATCGTCGCCGTCGATAATCCGAATCGCCGCATCGGTCACTCCCGGGGCACTCATTTCGGGTTGCAGATCGTACGTCGGTACGTCGGGACTCTCGACAATTTCCCGGATTTCGCCGTCGAACTCGATCTCGCGACCGCCGTTGAGGAAGTAGGTGACGTGAGCGTACTTTTCGGATTCGGCGATCCGGAGCTGGGTCTTGCCGGCATCGGCGAGCACCTCGCCGAGGACCTGTTTGGGCTGGTGTGGCGGGAACGCAATCGGGAGATCGAACGTCTTGTCGTACTGGGTGAGCATCACGACCTCGGTGTCAGGTGGATCGGTCTCGAATTCCCACGCTGGTCGGATGTCGGCCAGCATCCGCGTGAGCTGGCGCGCCCGATCCGAGCGGAAGTTGAACCAGACCACCGAATCGCCGTCCTCGAGAGCCGGGCCCCCCTCGATCACCGTCGGATCGACGAACTCGTCGGTGTCCCCGCGTTCGTATGAATCCCTGACTGCCTCGACGGCCGAGGATGCCTCGTACGCTGCCTCGCGGTTGACGATGGCGTCGTAGGCCCGTTTCGTTCGGTCCCAGTTCTGGTCACGGTCCATGGCGTCGTATCGGCCACAGACGGTGGCGACGTGGCCCGTGCCAGCCTCCTCGATCACCGCCTCGAGCGTCTCGAGGTAGTGTTCGCCCCCGTGCGGGGAGGTGTCCCGTCCGTCGGTGAACGCGTGGGTGATGGCGTCGACCCCCCGGTCGGCGGCCATCCCGATCAGCGCGTGGAGGTGTTCGTGGTCGGCGTGGACCCCGCCGTCGCTGACGAGGCCGAGGAAGTGAACCCGACCGTCGTTTGCGAGGGCGTACTCGAAGGCCCGATTGATCGCGTCGTTCTCGCGAAAGCTGCCGTCGGCGACGGCGTCCGAAATCCGCGTGTACTCCTGCATGACGACCCGGCCGGCCCCGATATTGAGGTGGCCGACCTCGCTGTTGCCCATCTGTCCCATGGGAAGTCCAACGCGCCTACCGGCCACCTCGAGGCGGCCCGTTGGCCCGTCTCGCGTCAGTCGATCGACGACGGGCGTGTCGGCGGCCTCGACCGCGTTGCGCCCGCCGTCGTCGCTGCCGAGTCCCCAGCCGTCGAGAATAACGAGTGCCGCGTCCATGGTGGGGGCAAGCCCCTCCGTCGGTAATTAGCTATCGTTCGGTGGAAATCGTTGCCGGCCCGGAAGAGTCTCTCACAGGACCGTCAGAGGGCTCGGGCGGAACCCGGTCGATGCGCTCCAGGGCCCCTGATCCGTCGGCGGGAGTCTCGCGCAATCGTGATCATTGGCGACGACGCCAGTATCACGCCGAAGCGAACGCGACGGCTTCCCGTTTGAGGACTTCCCCGAACAACCAGTCGGCGTGGTCGAGGGCGTACTCCCGATGGGCCTCCTCGAGACAGCCGATGCAGTCCTCGACCAGCAGCGGGCGGTAGTCCCTGAGCCCCGCGCTACCGGCTGTGTGGAGGACACAGACGTTTGCGAGGGTGCCACAGATGACCAGGTCGTCGACGTTGCGGGCGTCGAGCCACCCCTCGAGTTGGGTCTCGTGGAAGGCGTCGTAGGTGTGTTTCTCGACGACGAGGTCCGCCTCTCGGACGTCCAGCGTCTCGAGAAGTTCGGCGTCCCAGGTCCCCTCGAGGACGTGTTCACCCCACCGGTCGAACTCGTCGTAGTAGTGGGTGTCCGCGAACTGTTCGGGTGGGTGCACGTCACGCGTGTAGACGATACTGGCCCCTGCCTCGCGGGCGCGCTCAACCAGCGAGGTGACAGGCTCGACGACCGCCTCGCTTCCAGGTGCGTACAGGGACCCCTCCGGATGACAGAAGCCGTTTTGCATGTCCACGACGACCACTGCGGTTCGATCTGGCTCGAGGCTGGCGCTCATGGTCGAACGGTGGCTCCGATGGTCAATAAAGCTCGGGTCCGGGCGGTCGATTCCGGCGACCGCAGGGCGAAAACGAGCCTGCGTGCGTTACTCGAGGTCGAAGCGGTCGAGGGTCATGACCTTGTGCCAGGCGTCGACGAAGTCCTCGACGAGTGCTTCCTCACCGTCACTCGCCGCGTAGACGGTCGACAGCGCACGGAGGCGGGAGTTCGATCCGAAAATGAGATCGACACCGGTGCCTTCCCACTCGACCTCGCCCGTTTCGCGGTCGCGGAGTTCGTACTGGTTCGTCGTCTCCGCTGGTTCCCACTCGTAGTCCATCGAGAGGACCGTCTGGAAGAAGTCGTTGTTCAGCGTCTCCGGTTCGTCGGTGAAGACGCCGAGTTCGGAGTCGTCGTAGTTCGCGCCGATCGTTCGCAGGCCGCCGAGAAGCGCGGTCATCTCCGGTGCATCAAGGTCGAGGAGATCGGCCTTATCGACGAGCATCTCCTCGGGCCCCATATAAGCATCCTCGGTGTAGTAGTTTCGGAACCCGTCAGCATCGGGTTTGAGCGCCTGGAACGATCCGACGTCCGTCTGTTCCTGGGAGGCGTCGGTTCGGCCTGGTTCGAACGGCACCTCGACGTCGTAGCCAGCGTTTGCCGCGGCCTGTTCGACCGCTGCGTTCCCACCGAGTACGATCAGGTCGGCAAGCGAAACCTGGGTCCTGTCGGACTGAGCGTCGTTGAACTCCGCCTGGATCTCCTCGAGGACGGCGAGGACGGTTTGTAACTGGTCTGGGTCGTTGACCTCCCAGTTCCTGTGTGGCTCGAGCCGAATGCGAGCGCCGTTGACGCCGCCACGTTTGTCACTGTCACGGTAGGTCGAGGCGGCTGCCCAGGCCGTCTTGACCAGCTCCGAGACGGATAGGTCGGTCGCCAGGATTTCCTCTTTGAGCTGGGCCGCCTGTTCGTCGTCGATGAGCTCGTGGTCGACTTCCGGGATCGGGTCCTGCCAGAGCATATCGTCGTCGGGGACTTCCGGCCCGAGCAAGCGGGACGTTGGGCCCATGTCACGGTGGATTAGCTTGTACCACGCTTTCGCAAAGCTGATTCCGAACTCCATCGGGTTCTCGTGGAATCGTTCGACAATCTCACGGTAATCTGGGTCTCGCTTCAGGGCGACGTCCGTCGTGAGCATCATCGGGGTTGCGCTCTCGATGTCGTCGTGGGCAGGTTCTGCAGCACCGTGCAGTTCCTCGTCTTTCGGTCGCCACTGCCACGC
>SL_4KL_010_BRINEDRAFT_10000146_pt1 | contig 32119 bp, 33 predicted proteins | sample SodLak_010_BRINE_2_FD_10664 | JGI IMG/M metagenome (IMG submission 10664) | reverse complement strand
TCGGCTTCTGCGACGGTTTCGCCCGCGACAGGACTGTCAGCCGGGATTTCGAACTCGGCCATATGGACGATGCCGCCAGCAAAGGGGTCGAGATCCAGCGCGGCTGGAAGTCCAATGACACGGACAATATTCTCCGCAGTCAGAAGGTCAGAACAGACGATGTGATCCGCACCGAACGCGCCCTGTTTGCGCTGCCAGGTATGGAGATACTCGACAGATTTTGCCCGGGCGATACTGAACGGATCGCCCAGTGTTTTCGCCGTCCCACAGGCGACGAGGTTTACACGGTCATCGTCCGTACAGGCGATGAACATATCAGCATCGGCGACCCCGGCCGATTCCTGAACCCCACTGGTGGTGCCGTCACCACAGATCGTCAGCACGTCGATCTCGTACTGGATCTGTTCTGTTCGGTCGGAATCGATGTCGACGACGACGACATCGTGATCGGCCGCCAGATGGTCCGCAATCGAGGTACCGACTTCCCCTGCACCGATAATTACAACGCGCATGGTCGTATCTCTCACTCGACGATTAAATCGCTTATCACGTCCACCGACTGATAGCTAGAATACACCCGACTCTGCGACGATATGGACAGGTTATATCTGAGTGCAGAGACACCGTCTGATAAGACAGTGGCAGAAATAAAATATACATATGATTACTGAAAACAGACCTTACTCGGTAAGATAGGATTTCTTGACGGGTTATGCAGTTTTTTTCTATATGTACGAAGCCAGTATAAACTCCTGTAGCCATGGTCAATACAGACATCACGTACGCGAGTGTACTGCAAGTCACACAAGGGGACATGTTCGAACACGTGCTAAACGACACGTTGTTGGGGAGTTCGATCTACGCCAACATCGCGCTGGCCGGGCTGTCACTGCTGTTTTTCGCCTACCTCGGGCGGAATGTGCGGGATCCGCGGGCACAGCTGATTATCATCTCAGCGATGGTGGTGTCAGCCGTTTCAATTTCGAGCTACAGTGGGCTCGCGTCGGGGCTGACGATCAGCATCCTCGAGATGCCGGAGGGCCATGCCATGGCCGGTGAGACGGCAGAGCTTGCCCACACTGGTGAGCAAGTTGATGGGACTGTCAGCCTCTGGGGGCGATATCTCACGTGGGCGCTGTCGACGCCGTTCATTTTGCTGGCGATAGGGCTGCTCGCCGGATCGAATGTGACGAAAATCTTCACCGCGATCGTCTTCGATATCGGCATCATGGTGACGGGGCTTGCGGCTGCGTTGACCACGTCGAGTCACCTGTTCCGATGGTTCTGGTACGCGATTAGCTGTACGTTCTTCGTGGTCGTGCTGTACATCCTGCTCGTCGAGTGGCCCCAGGACGCGAAAGCTGCGGGAACTTCGGAGATATTCAATCTCGTCAGGAACCTCACCGTTGTCCTCTGGATCGGCTACGCGGTCTGGTGGGCCATCGGTAACGAGGGACTCGCACTGATCGAGAGCGTCGGGATCACTTCTTGGGGATACAGTGCCTTCGACATCGTCGCCAAGTACGTCTTCTCGTTCCTCGTCATCAACTACACCGTCAACAACGTCGACACGATCAGTCGCGGTGCGGAGTACGGCGCAACTGCCGGCTCGACACCCAGTGACGACTAGCACTGCCGTTTGAAAATCTTATATTTTGTCTGCGCTGATCACTACCACCCCTCTGCTAGGATTGGAAAGCGACCATCCGCAAACGGGTATTTCCGCTGTCTCTTTCAGCAAAACTTCGAGAGTATGATCGAACCGGAGGCTTCGTAGCGGTCGTCAACGATCTCAGATCTTGTTTCATACAGACTGTTGGAATCACCGTCAGTCGACACCACCACGGCGTGGTGACTACCGGTGAGCCACTACAGCGATCCGTATCGGTCGACCACGATTCTCCAGACGGCACTGCATACAAAGTGCAAATATACCAAGCGAAATGTAATGGACTGTATTGAATATGGTAAGATCAGTGCTGTCCCTGACCAGTTTGGTTTCGGTTGTGTTCTCCGAAGAATGTCGTCACGACCCAGCCGTGGAGGCCTGAGCCGCCAACGCACAGCGAACACCAAACTTAGTTGGTTGAGTTTATTACGGTTCAGTATGGCAGGCTATCTGGGTTGGTACGCTGAACTCCAGTCGTTCTACCGTGTTCTCGTCGCTGGCGCTCTCCTGGTCGGAGTCTTGGCGTTCGCGACGGGGTTGGCGACCGACAACGTTGTCTTTCTCATCCTTGGTGGTATGTGGGTCGCCATCGGCGGCGGAGTTGCCCTGATCGCGTCGAAGTTTGAACAGTAGGAGTATCCCAATAACACAGTCAGATTCCTGTTTTATTATTCCTCGATAGACAGGTTTACACAATGCAGCTCGAATCAGTCCGTGTTCAGAACTACCGGTGTATCGACGACTCGGGTTGGGTATCGGTCGAGAACCTGACCTGTTTTATCGGGCGCAACGAATCGGGAAAGACGTCGTTTCTCGAAGCGATAGAGAAGCTCAATCCCGCCCACGGTGTTGGCGAGTACGAGCCTTACGAGGACTATCCCCGACAACAGTGGCGGGAGTACGATCCCAGCACAGACGACCCCGACATTGTCGTCCAAGCAAAGTTACAGCTGGAGGAAGACGATCTAGAGGCAGTAGCCGAGTCATACTCAGAGGAGTTACTAAGCGATTCAGCGGTCGTCGTCGGGCGTGACTACGCAAACGAGTTACACTGGGATCTGCATCTGGATCAACAGGCGTCTGTCGAGTATATGCTAGATGAATATGAGTTCGAGGACGAGGTGCGAGCGACGTTGCAGGATGCGAATGCGCTCGCCGAGCTTTCGAGTACCGACGGTGGCGAGAGCGCCTACGCCGCTGTCGTCGAGAAACTGGGCGACAAGCCCCTCACCGCCCTCGCGAGTGAGATTGGAACCGAGATACTGGCCGATCGGCTTCCCGAGTTTCAGTATATCGGAGAGTACACCACCATCGACGGCACAATCGACATCGACGAATTACTGCAGCGCCGGGAGGAGGACAGTCTGACGCCCGGTGATCGAGCGTTTCTGTCCTTGCTTTCCCTGTCTGGACTGAGTTTATCGAAGTTCGCCGAAGTCGAAAACTGGCGCGAGCAGACGGCCGAACTGGAAAACGCCTCCACCGAGATCAGCAGGAAGGCGATGCGCTACTGGAGCCAGAGCGGTGATATCAGCATCCGAATACAGCATGCGACGACCGACGGCGACACTGACGTGCTCGATCTCCGAGTCGAGAACCACAAACACGGCGTCACCGTCGAGTTCGAACGACGTTCCCAGGGCTTCCGGCGATTCTTTTCTACCTTCTGCCAATTATCAGCAATCAAAGAAGACGACCGCGATCTGGTTGTGATGGTCGACGAACCGGGACAGAGCCTGCACGCCCGTGCAAAGGAGGAGTTTCTGCAGTTCCTGAAAAGCGAGATTGCAACCAGCTGTCCACTCCTGTATACGACCCACTCGCCGTTTATGATCGACCCGGAAACCGTCCACAATACCAGAATGGTGATGGCCGATCCGGTCGGAGAAACGAACGTCTTCTCCGATGTCGCGCTTGCCGATGCGACGACGAAGTTCCCACTGCGGACGGTCTTCGAGACCGATCTGATGGACACGCTGCTCGTGACTCCCTATCCACTGGTCGTCGAACAAAAGGCAGACCACATCTATCTCTCGGTACTCTCGAAGCTGATCGAGGATCGTGGAAACGACGGACTCGACAGTCGCTGGACGGTCGTCCCGATCAGAAACATCCGGAACATCACGACGTTCGTTGAGCTTTTCGGTGAAGACAGGCTCGACATTGGAGCACTGCTTTCGGAGAATCCGTGCGAGGACACCAGGTCATCCGGCGAACAGCGAGCGCTCGATGATATCCCAGTAACGGTCGTTGCTGAATATGCAGAGACAGACGGAGCCACGATCGAAGACATCTTTTCGGAATCGGTGTATCTGGAACTGGTCAACAGGGCATACGCCGACGCGGTCTCAACACAGCCCTCCGACCGAATCACTCCGGACGACACCGCCGGTGATGGGCCCATCGTCGACAGAGTAAGACAGTACTTCGAGCGCCACGAGATTCGCGAGGGAGGATTCGACCGGACTGTCCCGGCCCTGTATCTGCAGGAAAACACCGCGGAGTTTGCCGACGAGCTCGACAAGGGATCGATTCGAGCGTTTACAAAACTGTTCAGTGGTCTCAACACGACCCTGAACTCTTTCGACAGTGTCGAACCGCGGAGACAGTCACTGCTCGATGCGTTCCGGCCCTGATAGATGACTTACAGCTATGTGAAAAATGGAGAATAGGATAATCGGTTACCGCGCGCGCTGGGTTTCCGAACGCTCGATTTTCGATTCGTCGAGCTCGATCTCTGTGCGCTCGGCCAGCTTGTCGACAACATCTTCGTAGATGTGGATTTCATCCGACTGGTAAAACCGTCTGCTAAACTGTGCATCGGCCATGAGGCTGATACCGCCCTCGTCGAGTTTGTCGACCAGTACGCCGTCGTCTACGGTATCGTAGATCAGTTCGGCGAAGGTAATCTCGCCGTCCGTAACGCCGACAATAATATCGCCAGTGTACAACTTCGGCCGATCCAGGTTCTTGGGAACGAATGACGTTTCACTCGCGATTCGTGCGTCGTCGGGGAACTGGTTGACGGGAATGTCTGTTTTCTCCGCGTTGCTGTGGATCGTGATATCCAGCCGTCCGTCTCGTATTCGCTCCATACAGCAGTTAATTGGCGGGATTGTACTTATAGGACGTATCTAACAGTGTTATTCTGTTCCTGAGGAGGACAGATATCCAGTTGCATCCGCGTTACCGTCCCATCCTCGGCAACCGAGTCGATCCAGATGCGAAACGGCTCGGTCGTGTCGCGTTCAATGGTGGCGTGGGTATCGTTAGTGTCGACAGCGAGCGGCTGTCCGTCGGGAGCGTTCGCCGAGGCATCGAGTAAAACGCCCTCAGTTTCGAAGGAGAGAACGACTCCCGCGTCTGTGCGGGTCGCGTTGAACGCTCTCAGCTCCGATGGACCGAGGACCTCCCGCTCGATCTCGTAGTCAGCGTCGTGGACAACACCAGGATCAGCGTCGAACTCATCACATTCGTACTCACCGAGAATGTCAGATTCCACTCCGTCGGAACCACCCATCAGGACCAGTATGGTCCCACCGACGCCGGCAACGACAGCCAACAGACCGAAGGCGACGACAGCAATCATTACTGCGCGATAGGCGATACTCTGCCCCGAAGACGGGCTGTGCTCGCTTTCATCCGAATCGACAGTGCCGTCTCTGCGCTCTCCGGAAAATTCCCCGTTCGAGGAGTCGCTCATAGGGCGTAATTGGACCCGCGGGAATTAAACTATCTGTGCTTACTGGTCGGCATCAAGTCGCTGGGCAGCCTGATAGGTCGGGTGTGTCGCCAGAACGACGATCAGGACTCCGAAGAGGCCGAAGACGAGATTGCCGAGTCCGTAGCCGGCACCGCCGACAAGCGGACCGACGACGTTGATCGCGAGCAGTGCCAGCCCGACGAGCAGTGCCCCGGATCCGCCGATAACGATGCGCTTGAGTTGTGCAGTATCGGTCGTTTCGATACGGAACATGTGATCTATTGGGCGTTCGATTGGGAGTACTGTAACTGTTCGGTGGGCGTAGTCAGGTTTCTGCCGAGCCGTCGCAAAAAAAGTATCCGTCGATCGGTTATGATCTCAGTCGTCAGCCGGGATCGCGTCGCCGGTTGCGCCGTAGGATTCGCCGGAGCTGATGATGTCCTCGTTGTTGACGGTGTAGTTGATGACGAGGAACGAGAAGACGTACTTGGCGACGATGTCGAAGGCGCTGTATCCCCACGAGGTGACACCGACGGATTCGATGATAGCCAGCCCCTCGTTGCCGATCGCCCACCAGACCGCGTAGCCGATCCACAGGACGACCGTGAGGTTACGACAGAGGTTGAAAATGTCCGTCGTCCCCGCTGCTTTCGCGTCTTCGGGCCACTCGACGAGCAGGATGTACAGCACGACCACGAAGAACGTACAGCTAATCGCGTACCAGAACCACCGGAACAGGTGACTCGACGTGGTCAGTGCGGCTGCCAGACCGGTCACCATGATGCCGATATCGAAGACGATCGCGGTGAAAATCTTCGTGATGTTCGACCCGGCGAGCAATCCGAGCGCCAGCAGAATGAACGGCGTCGATAGCGCCCACGTCAGGTACCGACCCCACAGACTGACGGTGCCATCGACAGTCACGCCAGATCCCTCAAGTGTGGTCGACACACCCTCCATCGCGTGCCCGTCTGGCATCTCGAGGATGCTGATCGTCAGCCCCGATGCGAGTCCGCTGTAACTCGAAATCGAAACGGCCGACACGACCATCGCGGAGACGATGATCAACTGCGACCGTGGATCCTCTACGTTTCGCCCGAGGTAGGCGAAAAACAACAACGACAAGCCAGCCAACGCGATGTTGGCGTAGATCGAACTCCCCAGCAACGCGTCGTTTAGCACGTGTTCGAACATCTGTTCTTGAGTGGCAGACAGGACAACGCTGTCCAGTACTGATCCGGACATACATGAATAAAGAGGGAATCATCTTTGAAGTAAGAGCCGCCTGACTAGTTAGAGTCGCTAGTTACTCAGGACAAAACTGAGCCGATACCAAACAGCTATCAATCAGACAGAGTGGGGCAATTAGTGATCGTCTGACCAGGAAAACGCAGGACAGGGGCGCTAACAATCACTATCAGGCACAGCTATTGTCTGTCTGTGTCCGTTCACATACCGCACGGGCAAATGAGCGAACGCGACGAGATCGACCGCAAAGTTCTGGAAGGTGATCCGTACGACAGGGCAGCGGTCCTCGAACGGCGAGTCTTTCCCCTCTCGGTCGGGGCGAAGATCCGTTGTTGTGTCGTGGCACTCGCAAGCAGTAGTGTGTTGACGCCGCTTTTGTATCTTCGGCAGAGTCAGATCGAGCAACTGGAAGGGACACAGACACTCGGCGAAACCCTCAGCCCGGCGCTGTCGACGCTGGCGCTGACTGGTAGCCTCTCGACGTTTGTGTTCGGTCTACTGCTTGTCTGGATACTTGCGTTAGTCCAGTCCCGAACGCTTTCGGAAACAGAAGCGCGCCGGATCGTCCGGGTCGAGGATATGCTGATGGTGTTCGCTACGATCGGCATCCTTTCTATCCTGACTGCGTTGCTTTTCGCATCGATTGGGGCACTCTCGACAGAGGCGACCATCCGCCTGTACGACGCCAACATCAGCTTCTACAGTTCCGGTGGGCCTGTCTCGGTAGATAGTCGGATCGTCTCGGTGGTGGGGCCGGTCTTTGCTGGGATCCTCTACGGACTCTTCGGTCGATACCGCCGGCGGTAACGTTCTGTCTTCGTGAACCTGACCAGTACGGCAGTCCCGCAAACAACTGGAGAGAAACGAAATAAACCACAATCCATTACGTGCTCAGACCAAACTTGCATACATGGTCACGAAAGAAGAACGCAAGCGCGGGATGTATGGCGGCGTCTCCCTGGCACTTGCTGGCGTCCCCCTAGCGCTGTTCTATGGAATTCATCCGTTTGGCTTTCTCGGAATCGGACTCGTTGGTACCGGATTCATCATCAGCTATGGCGCATACATCTATCAGGCGACCGATTGATCAGAATAGCTGCCAGCTGGCCAGCGAAGCGAGAGATGGGAATCACAAGAGTCCGTAAACAGGCTATCCAATATAAGATCATGGTAATCATCCCTAGTCTTTAGATAATACAATCCTAACGCGCTATCATGGGAACTATTCGCACGGTTCTGGCCTACCCTCACGAGGACGCATCGGAAATCGCGACCGCCCTCGAAGAGCGTGGGCACGAAGTGGCCGTAGCGAAACGCGCGACAGAGGCGCTGGCGAAAGTGGGGTCGGAGTCGTTCGACTGTGTAATCAGCGCCTACACGCTGCCGGGTGACGATGGCCTCACGTTGTTCGATGGTGTCTGTGAACTGGATGATATCCCATTCATTCTGTTCGACGAGAAAGCTGCATTCGACATCGAAGAGGCGTTCAATGCAGGTATCGATCGATTCGTTGCAAAGGATAGAGCGGATTCCATCGACACACTCGCGGAAAAGATCACCGAAGTAACCACAGAGCTCGTCGATTACCCTGAACAGCAGGACATTTCGGGACACGAACCGGAACAAAAAGAGATCGTCCGGGCAATCGACGAGGCACCGATCGGCATGACGGTGACGGATCCATCGTTGCCGGATAACCCGGTCGTTTATATCAATCAGGCGTGGAAAAACGTGACCGGGTACGACGACGAGGAAGTGCTGGGCCGGAATCTCAGACTACTGCAGGGGCCCGAGACCGATTCCCAGAGCGTCAAGCAGATCACAACGGCAATCGAAAACGAGGAGCCGACCACAGTCGAACTGCGGAACTACCGCCGTGATGGAACGCCGTTCTGGAACGAACTGACGATTGCGCCAATATACGACGACGGAGAGCTTGTCCACTACGTTGGATTCCAGAACGATATCACAGACCGAAAGCGAGCCCAACAGCTTGCAGCGGAGCGCGCAGCCCGCCTCAAAGAAGAAAAGGAGACGCTCAGACGAGTTCTGGGACGGGTAAACGGTCTCCTCCACGACGTCAATCAGGCGCTCGTTCAGCACAACGAGCGACCGACCGTCACAGAACAGATCTGTGAGAAAATCGTCGATGCGGACGGGTACACCGCAAGCTGGATTGGGAAGAGCGATCCAACGGGCGAGAAGATTTGTTTCGATGCAATCGCTGGCATGCCAGCGAACCAGCCGACTAAACTCTCCCTCGAACGGTTGACAGATGAGGTTCGGAGCGCAATCGAGTCAGAGCAGGTCGCAGTTTGTTCCACCGGCAGCTGTGACGCCGGTCGGCTCTGCCCCGAGGATGTCGGTGTGAGACGGTGTGCTTTCGTCCCGCTCGTGTACGACAAAAAGCGGTACGGCCTGCTTGGCGTCTACGGCGACAGCCCAGCAGTCCTCGACCGCCGAGAACAGCAGCTGTTCGAATTTCTCGGAAAGATGATCGCTAGCCGGTTGAACGCAATCGAAACCACACAGGTGCTCACGGCCGACACCGTGCTGGAGGTAGAAATCGCAGTCGAAGACGACTCGTTCCCGCTGTCGCAGGTTGCCTCCCAGATCGATGCGACCGTCGAGTACGTCGGGCTGACAAACGGCGAGGACGCAAGCTACGAGCTGTTCCTGACTGCGACGGATTGCGAGCAGCTCACCACACTGTCGACGCTCCCCTTTGTCGAGGACGTGCGCGAGCTTTCAAGCGATGCCTGCACGTTCGTGCTCACGGTCGACTCCCCAACCCCTTTTCAGCAGCTCGCCGATCACAGTGCCTCGGTCCTGCAGCTGACCGCAGAGCAAAAACGGTCGATACTCGAACTCGAACTCCCTCCCGATCACGACGTCAGATCGATCATCGAACTGCTACAGCGGCGCTACGAGGCTGTCGATTTGCGGTCCTGCACGGAACAAACGGCCAGAGAACAGACACCGTACGAATTTAGTGCAGAGATCGCAGAAAAGCTGACAGAGAGACAGCAGGCGACACTCGAAGTAGCGTATCTAAACGGCTACTTCGAGTGGCCACGACCGACAGATGGCAGCGAGGTTGCCGAAGTGATGGGTATCACCCGCCAGACGTTCCACCAGCACCTGCGTGCGGCAGAGCGAAAGCTCGTCGGCACCTACGTCGAGTGTCACTCCGAGGATACTGCCGAGAAGGCGCCAGAAACCGGCCTGTTCCAGACGGAGCGGAGCATGTCCTGACAGCCAGAATGCCATTTCAAAATGTATAGGCAGGTGCCCTTTGAAACTCCGTCCGTGGACACGGCTGTCTCAGGAATAATCGGAGAAAAGTCTAACAACTGATCTCAAACGGATACAAAACACTGCAGATGACCGGACGAAAATATATAAGGACGCTCTCCGGTGACACTGATGTGGAAAATCTCCGTGTCCTTGTCATCGACGAGAGCGCGCGCGGCGAGGAGACAGCAGATGCGTTGACCAAAGGCGGCTGTCAGACCGTCGTCGAGAACACGGAAAGCGGTGCGGTTACCGTTCTACGAAACGGCCTCATCGACGCTGTCGTAACCGAGCTCGCACTCCCTGACGGCGACGGCATTGAGCTCGTCGAAACGATCAAATCCAACTACGAGCATGTGCCAGTAATCGTCTATACCGGAGCAGGGGACGAACAGGCTGCGAGCCGGGCAATCGAAGCGGGTGTTGATGGCTACATCCCGCGAGACGAACCAGACAGCCTCGACCGACTCGAATCGACGATCAATGACTGTGCAACCGAACGGTCCGTGGAGACAGCAGCCGAGATTCCCGAGCCGAGCGCAGAGACGATCGTCAGAGCTGTCGACGAGGCACCGGTCGGAATTACACTCTCTGATCCGTCGCTGCCCGATAACCCGATAACATTTCTCAACGACGCCTACGAAGAGCTCACGGGCTACAGTCGAGAGGCAGTCCTCGGCCGCAACTGTCGGTTTCTGCAGGGGCCGGAGACACGTTCCGAGCCGGTTGCAAAAATGCGTGAGGCAATCGAGGAAGACGAACCAGTCACGGTTGAGGTGCTTAACTACCGTGCTGACGGGACACCGTTCTGGAACCAAGTGACAATTGCCCCGGTGTACGACGATCAGGGTGCGGTCACACACTACGTCGGGTTCCAGAACGATATCACGGAGCGAAAGGAGGCGGAGGCGCTCGCAAAACAGCGTGCAGACGCACTGCGTGAGGAGCGTCAGGCCCTCGAACGGGTGCTCGGCCGAGTGAGTGGGCTCGTAAACGACGTGAGTTATATTCTTGTCAACGCGAGCGACCGCGAAGAGATCGAAAAACGAGTCTGTGCAGAGATTGCGGAGACAGCGGGCTACACTCACGCATGGATCGGAGAGATGCGTGCTGTTGGGTCGGGCATTCAGATACAGAACGGCTCGCAGACGGTCGAGACCGGGGCAGGAACTGGCTGGGACGAAACGGTGTTCGAGGAGGTGCTCGAAACGGGGACAGTCAGCGTCATCTCCGATCCAACAGCACTCCCGCCATCGCTGGCCCCCGAGGAGTTTGATGCGGCGACGATGGCGGTCGTTCCACTCACGTACCGGCGGACGAACTACGGCGTGCTCGCAGTCTACGCCGAGGGGACAGACGTGCTGGATCACCGCGAGCGGAAGGTGTTCGGAGCACTCGGACAGATGATCGCCAGCGGGATCAACGCCGTCGAGACAAAGCGAGTCCTGACCGCAGATCGCGTCATGGAGCTTGGTGTAGAGATTACTGACAGCAAGTTCCCCCTTGTGGAGTTGGCGACTGCGATCGAGGGATCGGTCAGCTACAACGGGTCGACAAGCAACGACGGCGACTCGCTTCGGCTGTTCGTGACGATGACGGAGCCATCGACCCCGTTCGAGTCACTGATCGATCAGTGTGACAGTCTCGCGAGTGGCTTCGTCGTCGCACGACAGGACGACCAGATTGTCGCTTCGGTCGAGCTGACTGATTCGGGGGCGTTCATGGAGCTTGCGGAGTACGGGGCATCAGTCCACGATCTCTCCGTCTCCGGCAGCTCCGGCACGGCACAGCTGCAGATCGAGCTTCCCGTCGAGGGTGACGCGCGATCGGTACTCTCGGTGCTTGAGGCGAGCTACGACGGTGTGAATCTCGTCCGCCAGCGTGAGCGCGAACGAGAGCCGCGCCCGACTGCGGAGTTCGTTGCGACGGTCGCCGAACGGCTGACTGACCGCCAGCAGACGGCACTCGAGACTGCCTATCGCAGCAACTACTTCGAGTTTCCCCGACCTGTCTCGGGTGAGGAACTCGCCGAATCGATGGATATCTCACGACAGACCTACCATCAGCATCTCCGCGCAGCACAACGAAAGCTCGTCGAGGAGTTTTTCGAAAACGAATGAGCGCTGCAGTTGGATACCGCTCCAAACGATGAAGACGACTGACAGGGGACAACCAACGATGACAGCAACGGACAGGACACGCTAACTGACGATGACAGCAACTGACAGGACAAGCCTGACACCGGTCGTACGAACGGTCGCCGAGTCGTACTCGATCAGGCCGGGCTGGGTCGTATTGGGGGTAGTCGCGGTCTTCGCTGTCCTCGTTGGGGATATTCCACTCGCCTACCAGTATGCACCACTCGTACTCAGTGTGTTGCTGATCGGCCTGCCACACGGTGCCGTGGACCACCTCGTCATCCCACGCCAGCGTGGCGAGTCACTGACCGCCCGCTGGCTTGCGGTTGTCGGCGGAATCTATCTCTGCTTCGGGCTGGCTTACGGGCTGGTTTGGTTCTGGTTTCCAGTCGCTGCCTTCCTCTTTTTTATCGGTCTGACCTGGTTTCACTGGGGACAGGGTGAGCTCTATCCGCTCATCGATATCGTCGGCGCAACGTACGTCCGTGACCCGATCCAGCAGGCACTCACAATCCTCGTCCGTGGCGGTGCACCAATGTTGGTCCCGCTCGTGGCGTTTCCCGACCAGTACGAGTTCGTTGCGGCGTCGTTGATCGGCCTGTTCGATCCCGCAACTGCAACGTCGCTCGCTCCGCTTTTCGGGACAGAACCGAGAGTGGCGGTGGCGACAGTATATGGAATCGCTGTCGTCGTGACGATCCTGCGTGGCTATGTCCTGACAAGCAGCCAAGCGCCGTGGCGTATCGACGCCGGAGAGTTGCTCGGGCTGACACTGTTTTTTCTCACCGTCCCGCCGATCCTGGCGATCGGGATCTACTTCTGTTTCTGGCACTCGCTGCGGCACGTGATCAGAACCGTGCTGGTCCACGAGCAGTCAGTCACAGCGCTGGAACGACGACGGCTGTCGACAGCCGCCTGGCAGTTCGTCCGTGATGCCACACCGATGACCATCGGTGCCCTTGTCTTGCTTGGCGGCCTGTATCTGCTCGTCCCCGAATCACCCGCAGGGACCGCCGAACTCGTTGCGCTGTATCTCGTGCTCATCGCCGTACTGACACTGCCACACGTGGTGATCGTTAGCTGGCTGGATCGAGAGCAGGCGATTTTCTAGATGATCCCCAGCAGCGAAAAACCGAACACAGAGCCAAAAACAAAGATGACCGTCCAGACGGCGATCCCGACAGTCATCCAAAACGCCACAGATCGAGCACTCGACCCCCCAAGTAATCCGACGATTGCGGCGATGTGCACACCAGTCAGAATCGGACCAGCGAATCCAAGCGCCGGCACTCCATACCGTTCCCAGAGAGACTGTGCGCGAGCGAACCGTCCCGACTCGCTCTCGCCGCGGCGTGATTGCCACCACGTGAGCAGTCGATTCTGAAACAGGATGAGCGCGTACACCGAGAGGATGTTCCCAGCGAAGGCGAACACACCGGTGGCGATCGGGTTCAGTCCGATCCCGATTCCGATCGGGATAACAACCAGAATCTCGACGACAGGGATGGCTGCGAACAGGAAAACCAACGCGTACTGGATGAGTCCCGAGCTCTCTTCGAGTGTCGCGCCAACATCGAGCATCGCCAGTTCCAGAAACACAGAGAACGATTCGAGCGTGAAGATTACGATGGTTTCGGAACGGAGCGACGAACCTCCTACAAAAATAACAGTTTTTGAAATATTGACAGAAGTAGGCCAACCAGTCGAGTTAAGTGTGTTCTCACAAGTGAGGTTCGTATGCCGGAGAGTCAGTCGGAAAGCAACCGCGGCAAGCAATCGCCGATAGCGGGCTTTCCGCTGAAACTCGCTGCAGTTATCGGCTCGGCTTGTTATCTCGTCGGGTACGGTCTCGTCGGTGTGCTGGCCGAAATCGACGACGGAATCACACGCGATCAGCAGTTCGAACAGGTCGAGGGCAGTGTTCTCGATGGACTGGGGTTCGCTTTTTATAATGCTCACCGCGTCGATATCGAGACCGCCGTGACGAGAGACGGATCGACAAATCTGGAGTCGCTAAACCTCCTCGCCGAGGGACCAACACAGCTGCCGGAACTGCTGTACTACTCTGTCCCGGTCGCGGTCTTGCTTTTCGGTGGCTATCTGCTCGCACGGGTCGAACAACCCGTGGACAGGGCTGGCGGTCTGAAAACAGGAGCAACAATCGTTGTTGGCTATCTCCCACTGACGATCGCTGGTGCCGTCCTATTCGAACTCAGCGGAGAGCAAACCATCTTTGGGGAGACATTCTCCTTTACTGCGAGTCCCGAACTTGTGCCCGCAGTGGGGCTGATGGGAATCGTGTATCCACTCGTTTTCGGCGGGATCGGCGGATTGCTCTACAGCCAACATGTTGACAGTAATGTGTGATGCTGCCCACGGCGATGAAACGGGCTCACGCCGGAGCTGTTTTCTGTCAGCGCCCGTTGTGCTTGTTGTCGTTTCGGTGCTTGAGGAGGTATGCGAGACCACCACCAACAACGGCGCTGCCGAAACTGAATCCGGGGCCGAAGCCATCGGAGTCATCACCAGCAGCTGAACCCTGAGGGTCATATGCAGACGCCGGTTCACCGGGTGTGATTTCCTGCGGAGCAGTGCCAGCCCACTCGTGGTGATGACCGAGCGTTCCCTGTTTGACATGTGAATCCTCACTCGAGCCCTCGATACCGGTTTCAAGCGCGTAGAACTGCCCGTCGCGGTTCCCGACGTACAGGATACCATCGACCACTATTGGCGAGGACTCAATCCACCTCCCGGTATCGAACCGCCAGAGCTCCTCGGCCCCATCGAGGGGATCACGGTCGGTAAGGTCGGCAGCATAGACGATACCGTCCTCATCACAGGCGAACAGCACCTCGTCTACGATCGTCGGTGGGGCGGTGACAAGGTCTTCTGCATCCAGCAGATCATCAGTGGGGTCTTGACCTAGCGGATCATCAGCGGATGAGTCGTCGAGGGAAAACTCCTCGACCTGGCCGCTAAACGTCCCTGGTCCATATGCAGCATCATTCCATATCGTTGGAGAAACGAGGTCAGAGCCAGTCGAACTCGATAACTCTTCGCCAGTCTCCGCATCGAGCATGTACCGTTCGATGAAAACTCTGCCATCGACGACTGTTGGTGCGGTAGTTACGTTGCCTCCTGTATCGAAGCGCCACCGTTCGGTTCCGTCACTGGTATCAAGTGCGTAAAGGTGATCGTCGTCGCTTCCCACGTACACAGTGTCGTCGACGACTGCTACGCCGACGATGTGAACCCAGTCGTCGACTTCGAAGCGCCACTGTTCGCTGCCGTTGCTGGCATCGACTGCATAGACATGTTCGTCCACACTGCCAAAGTACACCGTGCCGTCGATGACAGTTGGTGAGGAATGAACCCAGCCGTCAGCTTCGAAGTTCCACTGTTCAGATCCGTCGCCTGCATCCAGGGCGTGGAGATGTCCTGCGCCGGCTGTCCCGCTTCCGATATAGACAACTCCATCGATGACGTTCGGTGAGGAAATAACGGAGCCGTCCGTATCGAAACGCCAGATCTCGTCACCTGTTCCCGCATCGAGTGCGTACACGTGCCCGTCACTACTTCCAAAATACACTGTCCCGTCGACAACGGTCGGAGAAGACCGCACGTCATCTCCTGCCTCAAACTGCCATACCACCCTATCGTCGGATTCCTCCTGGCCACTCGCTGTCTGCACAGCTTGGAGGGCTAGCCCGCTTGCGAGCGCTGTTTGTAAAAACTGCCTTCGATTCACTGAATCTTGTTTCAAAGTAGTATTTCAATTTGATTGACCGGTCATATATATTGACAATATGGGACGTTTCAATTACTTAAATTGGGCGAAAGCGATTACAATTCGAAACGAGGGATGGTTCCGGCAGCCGTCTCCAGAACGGTAGTTCTTTTAGGACGCACGCCACCGAATCACACATGGTACGCCTCGGGCTGGTCGTCGCCCAGTTCAACAAGAAACGTCCGATTACGACGGAGATGGCCGACGCTGCGCGGGAAGCCGCGGCCGAGCGCGGCGCGGAGATCGTCGAGACGATCGAGGTGCCGGGTTCCTACGACACGCCACTCGCCGCCGATCGACTCGCACGCCGTGACGATATCGATGCTGTGGTCGCGATCGGTGCGATCGTCGAAGGCGACACCGAGCACGATCGGGTGATCGCCGACGCCGCAGCACAGGGGTTGACGGATGTCAGCCTCGACCGGGATACGCCGGTCGCGCTGGGGATCACCGGGCCGGGGATGAGCCAAGACGAAGCAGTCGCACGCATCGAGTATGGGGCAACGGCAGCCGAGAGCGCAATCGATCTCGCCGAAAAATTGTAACGATGACAGCATATTCATTCGCAGACCGCGTCGAACGTGTATCGCCGAGCGCAACGCTCGCAATCAGCAACAAAGCCGCCGAACTGGAAGCAGAGGGTGTCGACGTTGTCGATCTGAGCGTCGGTGCGCCGGATTTCGATACGCCACAGAACATCAAAGATGCCGCTGAAGCGGCGCTTGAAGCCGGCCACACGAGCTACACACCCTCCTCGGGAATCCCACAGCTCAAGGAAGCGATCGTCGAGAAGTTCGCCGACGACGGACTCACCCAGTACGGCACGGAGAACGTGATGGTGACCCCGGGTGGCAAACAGGGACTGTTCGAGCTGTTCCAGACGCTCACTCAGGAAGGCGACGAGGTCGTCCTGCTCGATCCCGCGTGGGTCTCCTACGAGGCGATGGCGAAAATCGCCGGTGCAGATCTCAAGCGTGTCGACACTGCAGCCCACGATTTCCAGCTTGAACCCGCACTGGACGATCTGGCCGAGACAGTCTCCGACGAGACCGANCTNNTGGTCGTNAACTCGCCNGGGAACCCNCACGGTGCNGTGTACTCCGACGCTGCACTNGAGGGTGTTCGGGATCTTGCTGTCGAGCATGACATTCTGGTCATCTCTGACGAGATCTACAAGGAGATCACCTACGACGATATCGAGATGACCAGCCTCGGGACGCTGGAGGGGATGGAAGAGCGCACCCTTACCCTCAATGGGTTCTCGAAAGCCTATGCGATGACGGGCTGGCGGCTCGGCTACTTCGGTGCGCCCGAAGAGATCGTCAATCAGGCTGGGAAGATCCACGGTCACTCGGTGTCGTGTGCAGTGAACTTCGTCCAGCACGCGGGTGTCGAGGCACTCCAGAACACCGACGAGGCTGTCGTGGAGATGCGCGAATCCTTCGAGGAGCGACGCGACTTCCTGCTTGAGGAGTTCGAGTCCCGCGGCGTCGATATCGCGGAGCCAAAAGGAGCCTTCTATATGATGCTCCCCGTTGACGACGACGATCAGGCGTGGTGTGACGCAGCGATCAGTGACGCTCACGTCGCGACGGTGCCGGGCAGTGCGTTCGGAACGCCCGGTTACGCCCGTCTGTCCTACGCCAAGAGCAAGGAGCGACTCGGCGAAGCGCTGGATCGGCTCGAAGGCGAGAACCTGCTGTAACGATCTCCGCTGGCGAAACCGACCGCAAAACCATTACTCTGTTTTTCGCACTGTACCGCCGACAGCGAGTGCAGCGCCGATCAACACCAGATTCTTGATGATATACTTCCCTTCGACGGTCAGCTGGTAGGGAAACGTACTGAAAGTGACCTCCGGAAGGACAACCAGTGGGAGGAACGTGCCCGGCATCTGCAGAAACAGCAGCAGGATACCGACACGGGTCAGCCGCGGAACCAGCAAACAGAGGCCAATAGCCACCTCCCAGACACCGAGAACTGGAACGAACAGCTCGGGCGGAACGAGATAGATCGTCGCAGCAACCAGATCAGCGGCCGGACTCACGTTGAGGACTTTCAGCGCGCCGAACCAGACGAACACGAGGCCGAGCGACACCCGCAGGAACGGGATACTCCAGCGGGACATCCCGGCCGCAATCGTTTCGTCGACCGATTCGAACCGATCCCGGTATGCGGTGAGATCGGGGTTACGCAGTTCGAATGCCATTGCATATCAAGCCACGCACCCCCCAAGTAAATAATTTGTTATTTGTGATACAATTATGTAGAATAGGAAACAGACATGGAAGTTTTCAGTATTTCGGGCCACAAACGTATATCTTAGCCCACTCACAACACCCATTCGTCTAATATATTTCTGTGCCTTTTCGACTCCGCAGAGAGCTGCCGTCGGCGCTACAACAAGAGACGCTCGAATCGCACAACTGGGAAGTGGCCCAGGTTTTCGACAGATGGACCAGAATCGATTTTTGTATACGAATCCTACTTCTGACAGTGACAGAGTTTGAATCACATAGAGCCGGGACACTAGCAGGTGATCGGTAGATGCCGCTCGGCTCACTGCTCGGTGTCGACGTGCTCCTCTTTCTTGCCATCGGACTCCTCGCGGGAGCACACTGTATCGGAATGTGTGGACCACTGGTGACGATCTACGCAAACAGCATGAACGCTACCCGAGCCGACGGCGGGACACAGACTGCAGTCGCGGGTCGTGAGTCACATCTCACGATGTACGAGGTTCGCCAGCACGCGCTGTTCAACATCGGCCGGGCAGCGAGTTACACGCTGATCGGCGCGTTGATGGGACTGCTTGGTGCGCTATTTTTCGTCGGCGTCCACGAGTTGACGAGCGTGGTCAACTACGTCCGCGGCGCGGTTGGCATCGGCATCGGTGCATTCGTGATCGTGATGGGCGTATACTACCTATTTGGCCGTGTTTCCGTTGGTGTCGGCCTCCCTGGCAGCGAGCGGATCACTCGAAAACTGACCGACTGGGTCGAGCGGCTTGCGAATGGGCCCTCGATTGCAGGTCTCGGCGCAGTTCACGGACTGCTCCCCTGTCCGATCCTCTACCCAGCGTATCTGTACGCATTCAGCACTGGGTCGCCAGTCGCTGGCGGGATTGCACTCGCTGCGCTCGGACTGGGAACGATCCCTGCTGTGTTCGCCTACGGGACGATCATCGATTCCGTCGGCGTTGCCCACCGTCGGCGGCTCCATCAAGTACTTGGGGTGTTGTTTATCGTGCTCGGCTACCTGCTCTTTGCCCACGGACTGATGGCGGTCGGCATCCACATTCCGCACCCACATCTCCCCTTCTGGAATCCACTCGGTGGCGGGATGGGACACTGATACCGGCACCACCTCTGTTTGTGGAAACGTACAATTCGCTGGCGACCCTATACAGATGCAGTCAGTATGCCACACATTCCAGCGGACCGGCCGGAACGCTGTCCGGTGTGTGATGCAGTGTATGACTCCATCTCGGAGCACGCCGAGGGGATTATGGTTGGGTTGAACGACAACGAACTGTATCAGCGTGTCTGTTTTGAACCACACACTGCTGAGAACGAAGCACGGATTCGGTTCTATCACCACACGCACGAGCAGGCCGAGGCGAGTGAATCGGATCGGTAAAAACGAGAACCGATGCTTCTCACTCCGACAGCTCGGTCGTCCCTTCGTCAGTGATCACTTTTTCGACCAGCCGTGTTGGGGTGGCATCGTACGCAGGGTTGTCGACGATGAAATTCTTTGCTGGCTCGCGCATCACCTCGCTTGCCTTGCGGTGTTCTGTCGTGAAACTAAACCCACTGTCGACGATCTTGGCAGAGGAGCCAACGACAACCACTGGGACATCTAGTTCCCCAGCAGCGGTTGCGATCGGGAATGTCCCGACGCGGTTGTACAGGTTGCCCTCGGTGATGCAGGTCATTCCAAGCAGGACCCGGTCGACTTCGGGAAGGTAGCTGCCGCTGGCGCTGTCGACAAGCAGGTGTGTCTCGACACCCTCGAGCTCCGCCAGCTGTCTGACCATCTTGCGGCCGAGATACCGGGGGCGAGCCTCGGTGACGTAGATCGTAAACTCGGCACCGTCCTCGACGGCGAGCCTGATTGCCGTCAGCAGTGTCGAAGAAAAATCGTGCGTAAGAATCGTCTCACCACTTTCCAGTTGCTTGGCCGCTTGCTCGGCAGCACGTTGCTTTCCGTTCTCGACGGCGTCGACGACTTCCTGGATGATCTCCTCTGTTTCGGCCTGCGCCTCAGCGACAGTCTCGGCGTCGCTGTCGAGAACGTGCTCGACGATCTCCCGCTGTGTGTTATGCAGCGAGGCGTGTGATGGGTTCGCGCGACGGAGGACATCGCTGTTCTGTTCGAGTGTCCGGAGGTAGTTGTCGAGCGTCGGGAACTCCCGATCGGTGAGCCCGCGCAACGAACGGGCGGCCTTGACCGCAACGACCGAGGAGCTGTGGCTCTGCATCTCCCGGATTTCCTCGGCAGTCTCGTCAATCATATGGTGTGTTTCCGCCCCTGTTGGTATATGTTTTCCGCAGAACAATCCAGCAACTGCAGGACGGTAGCAGGCTGAACGACAGTCGTCTGTCAATCTGCGATCACACTATCTGAGCGGTGTCGGTGTCTCTATCGAGTAGGAGGGTTTCCACGTGGAAAGGGGGACAGTCGAGGGGTTTCCACGAGGAAACCCCCTTGGAGAAGCCGAAAACAGACGCGTTGCCCGGGAAAGGTACGTTTTTGCCCACGGAAACCAACAGTACTGCAATGGGAGTTCTCGAAGACAAAGCCCGGGCACGGACTTTCTACAAGTATCTCTCGACGGTGTACGACCGGATCAACCCGTTCATCTGGAACGAACAGATGCGTGACGAGGCGATCGGCTGGCTGGATATCAGCCCGGAGGATCGGGTGCTGGACGTAGGCTGTGGCACCGGCTTCGCCACGGAGGGACTGTTGCAAAAGACCGAACACGTCTACGGGCTGGACCAGAGCCCGGATCAGCTCTCGAAGGCCTTTGCGAAATTCGGCAAGCGTGGCCCAGTCCAGTTTCACAAGGGCGATGCAGAGCGACTTCCGTTCGCCGACAACAGCTTCGATGTTGTCTGGTCGTCGGGCTCCATCGAGTACTGGCCAAACCCCGTGGCCGCACTCCGGGAGTGTCGCCGGGTCGGCAAGCCGGGCGGCCAGGTGCTGATCGTTGGGCCGGACTCGCCGAACAACGTCGTCTTCGAGAAGCTCGCCGACGCAATCATGCTGTTTTATGACGAATCAGAAGCCGATCGGATGTTTACCGAGGCTGGCTTCGAGGAGTTCAAACACTACATCCAGCAGGCGAGTTCGAACAGCCCCAGAGCGATCACGACGATCGCTGAAATTCCAGAAAACTAACAGCACCAAGCGTCAGACAACGGGAGTCATACTTTTGGTGTTCCATCACAGAGTTTAGTTATGGTCGATGGGCCAACCGACGAGTCGGGCGACGGTGGGACTGCAGACGAGGGGAAGATCCTCACCCCACAGGAACTCGACATTACAGAAAGCGAATACGTCGAGGAGATCGACGACGGACGCTATGTCGTGTCGCCCGAAACCCGTGGCGGACAGCCACAGTCTGGCTCGCAGGCCGGTGGGCAGGGTGGTGGCCAGCAGGGGGGCAGCCGAGCGCGGGGTGGGCAACCTCAGGGCGGTACTCAGGGAGGGACCGCGCGAGGGAGACAACAGGGCAGTGGTCGACTCTCCGGAAATGCAGGGACCCAGCCGTCAGCAAGCAGTGGACACAACCAGCGCGGACGTGGCAACTCGGGTGGCGAACTGAACGAAGAGACAGTTCGGCGGTGGCTGCGAAACAAGTACAACCGGAGTGATGCAAAGTACGCCTTCGACGTGACAGCACAGTTCGATGGCACCGTCAGCCAGCGACGGATGGCCTCGAACGATCTGATTCCAGTGTTCGAGAGCCTGATGCTGTGGTATGCCCAGCAGGTCGACAGCAGTATGCCCGTCGAAGAGGTGCTGGGTATCCTGTTGATGGAGTCTAACGTCCCTGTGCGATACCCGCCAGAAAGCGTTCGAAACCTCGTCAAATCGACTGATCTTGGCCCGAACGATACGATTGCGGATCTACTCGAAGCCGTCCAACAGCGGGATGGTGTCCAGTTGTAGGCACCTGTGGTCCGTCGGGTGTGTGTTTTTGCGGTGTACTGAGCTGCTACCAAAGGAAACAGTGAGAAAGCCACCCAATTCTGAACAGATCGTTTGAGTGCAGCGTAGCGAATAGCAAGAAAGCCCCAAAGTTCTATATCCAGCCGCGTGGCAGCTGTTCACGTCAACGAGTTCAATATTTCATATCAGAAAACACCACTCGCCGGCGGTTCGAAAGTATCAACGCCGATAATCAACGGGAAGGTTTTATTTATACGATACTGGTAGCAGTTCGTGAGCAGACATGGCAGAAGTACTGATAGCTGATGACTCAGAGTTCATGCGAAATCTCCTTCGGGAGATTCTGGAGGAAAATCACACCATCGTCGGCGAGGTCGAAAACGGCGTCGAAGCCGTCGAGGTGTTCAAAGAAAAGAAGCCGGATCTGGTGATGATGGATATCGTGATGCCGATCCGTGATGGGATCGAGGCCACAGACGAGATCAAAAACACGGCACCGGATGCGAACGTCATCATGTGTACCAGTGTCGGACAGGAAGAGAAGATGAAAGAGGCTGTCAAGGCTGGTGCGGACGGATATATCACGAAACCGTTTCAGAAACCAAGCGTGATGGAAGCCATTCAGGACGTCGTCCCATCGTAGCGATGAAAGTTGATGTCGAGGCACTTGATACGTTTAATCAATTAGCCCGCGAAGGGGCAGAAGAAGCCACGCGCTCTTTGGCCCAGATGACCGGTATCAACGGGTCAGTCGACGTGACGAAAATATCACTGGTCGACCGCGGGGATATCGGCGAGCAGTTGGGGGACAAAGCGCACGTCGGCGTCCAGTTCGGGTTCGAGGGGGCGCTGGCGGGCGACACGGCGTTAATCTTCGAGGAGGATCAGACAGCCGAGATAGTCGAGGCGCTCATGCCGGGCGCGGCAGCCGACGAGAGTATGGCCCAATCGGCAATTCAGGAGATCGGCAACATTATGATGAGCGGATTTATCGATGGCTGGGCAGAGTATCTCGGCGCTACCATCAACCACACCCCACCGGGGTATATCGAGGGGTCAGGCGAGGAGCTACTGCCAAAAAGTGACACTGTCAAGGGCCACGATCAGGTGTTTGTCTTCCGGAGTGATATCAACTGGGAGGGGGAGCCAGTGAAATTTTTCATCTACATGCTTCCCGAGTACGAGCCGATGGCGGAGCTGATGGCAGAGCTTGGCACGGAAGCCGACAATGCGATCCCGATCGAGAAACTGGCCGTTTTCAACCAGATGACGAGAGACGGGACAAAAAAGGCTGCTGCGAATGTCCAGCAGATGTCCGGCATCGAGACCGAGGCAGAGGTCTCTCAGATTTCCTTTACACCGCTCGTCGACGTTCCAAAACAGTTCGGTGAAGATACCTACGTTGGAACAGCAGTCGAGTTTACGGGGGCACCCAGTGGGTTCTTGATCGTGTTGTTCGATGAGCAGTCGGCGATCACAGTCGCGGAGGCGCTGATGCCTGTGGAGATGGATTCCGACGAGCTGACCGACCAGCACAAGATGGCGATCGAAGAGCTGGGGAACATCATGACCAGTGGCTTCGTCGACGGCTGGGCAAACGTCCTCCAGCAATCTGTCGAGCACACGCCGCCACGGCTGGTCCACGACATGGGACGAGCAATCATCGATCCCCTGGCCGCACAGCTTGGCCAGCACCAGCAACACGCATTCGTCATCGACTCGAAAATGAAAACCGACGAGGTCGAGTTCGAAAGCGAGATCCACGCCCTTCCGAACGAAAAGGAGCTCCGCGAAGCGCTCGAAGGGCTCGATGTCACCCGCGTCGAGGAGACGGAAGCGAACACAGAAGAGATTTTCTGACCATGAAAGTGTACGATGGGAGCCAGTCGGAGGGGGCAGTGGGGGACGACCCTGAGCGGATCAAAGTCGGCATTGCAGAGTACGAAGTAACTGCAGAGAATGCCGAGCTAACAACCAGCGGGCTCGGCTCCTGTGTGGGTCTTGCACTGTACGACGCGAGAAATGGCGTAGCAGGACTGATCCACGTGATGCTACCGGAATCCGACGAGATGGAAGACGGTAAGCCTGCCAAGTTTGCTGATGCAGGAACAGAACTACTAATCGAAGAGATGAAAAAGCTCGGTGCGACCGTCACAGGTATGACCGCAAAGCTAGCTGGCGGGAGTGATATGCTGGATTTCTCGGAGAGCGGGTCAGGAATTGGTGACCGGAATATCGAGCAGGTTCGTGAAACACTACAAGAGTACAATATCCCAGTTGAGGGGGAGGACGTTGGTGGAGATCACGGGAGATCACTCAGACTCGAATCCGCTACTGGTGATCTCGTTGTCAAAAGCGCAAATAAAGAGAATCAGCGCCTCTAAACAGCGCGTACCCGTCTGACAGCTGGCTTACGGTCACGACAAGCGAGTATCTTCTGTGAAAATAGTACCACTGAAATAAAAGTCAGACGCTTATTTCCGCTCGCTGAAGATTATTTATGTATTTTTGATCTCGAATAAGCATTTTATTATCAACTACGATACCAGAAACCATACATTCAATAGTGTGAACAGTGACTTTGATGTATGATGACCAGGGTTACTAGCGTGATGATCAGCAGTTCCCCAGCCACGGGAACAGGCCCATCACAGCAGGTGTCAGTCAGACACCGGTGGTCGGCATGAGCATCCGCGATATGGTCGACTCGATTATGGCCGACGACGAGGAAGAGGAAGTGGAACAATCCACGAGTGATGACAACCTCGGCGGTGGTGGCGGCCTGATGGGCGAAGACGGTGGCGGTAGTAGCGGAGATGCTGGTGGTGACGACCTCGGCGGGCTCGGGGGGCTCGATGATGGTGGCGACGGTGGCCTCGGTGGACTCGATGATGATGGGTTCGGCGAGATGGAGGGTGGTGACGACGCAATGGCTGGTGGCGGTGGCGGTAATGTCGACGAGTTAGAACACCGGCTTGACGAACTCGAAAACGAGGTTGGTAGCCTCTCCTCGACGGTCAACACCGTCCGCAACGAGAACGAACAGATCTCAGAAAGTGTGCAGGAAGTCGAAGAGAACGTCCGGAAACTGCTCGACATCTACGAGATGGTCACTCGTGGCGTCAACCCTTTCGCCGACGAGATGGACGGCGGCATGGGAATGGGCGGTGGCGATATGAGTGCCCAGGACGGCTCCTTTGGCCTCTTTACCGACGACGAGGACGGAGACGATGCAGACGAAAGCGTCGACGAGGATATCGCCGACGCCGACGCCGAAGGCTTCTTCGACGACGATCTGATCGAAGACGACGGCGACGATATGATGGGAGCAGACGCTGGTGAGGCCCTCGACGAGGAGGAGACAGCCGATAGCGACAGCGGTGGTGGCACATCCTTCGAGGACCTGAAAGACGAGTACGAGTCTGGCGAGGCAGACTGGGACGAGGAGGGTGACGATGAGTTCGACGACGTTGGCGAGTTCGATGAGAGTGACGACGGGTTCGAAGATGTCGACGACGGTGGGTTCGAGGAGCTGGAAGATGATACCGGAGGGCTCGAAGACGATGATGAGTTCGAATCCCTCGGAGAGACAGAGCTAGAAGACGACGAGCTGTTCGATGAAACAGTCGACGGGCAGGCTGGACAGACGAGCGACGAAACAGCTAGCCAGCAGTCGACGGCCAGTGAGGAGACAGCGTCGCAAGCGAGGACCTCAACGAGTTCGACCGCGTCACAGGCAACAGGCAGTGGAAAGCCGTATATCGCAACTCTGCCGGAGGGCTTTGGCTCGGATCTGATCGTGGTGGAGTGGCTCGAATTCCTGGTCACAGAGGCCGGCATCCGCGAAACGGCCAAGGCGCTTAACTACTACCAGTCTATAGATTGGATCAGTGAAGACGCTGCAGACGAACTGGAAACGTACCTTAGCGGTTTTGAAGACACCAGACAGGGGTCGCTCACGATCGAGCATCACAAACAGAGTCTGGAGTTCATCAATCAACTCAACGGTGGCTCGGCGACTGGACTCGGTGCCGATGGGCTCACCGGGATCAAGCGGTAAGGTGTAAATAATGGGGTTCAGTGTCAGTGGGGCAACAGCGATTATACTCCTCGCATTTCTCATCTCGTTTGGGGCCTTCTTTACGGCCGCCACTGGCACGTTCGACCAGATCCAGGACGCGCAGGTCGAGCAAACTGAAAGCAACATTGACGCGATCAACACGAATATCGAAATCGGGTCGGCAATACTCGATAACTCTGGCGAAGATAACGAGCTGACAATCGTAGCAAACAACACTGGAGCAACTACCGTGAGACTCAGCAACACGGATCTACTGATCGATGGAGCACTTATCGAAGAGTGGCGAGAAGAGGGAGGAGACCGGCGAGCTGAAATTGATGATGATGTCGGGAGTGATCTCTGGCTTCCCCAACAAACGCTCACAATCACGGATTCCGAGCCCGATTCCGAGTGGGACGATGATACTACTGTGAAACTCATCACTGAACACGGAATCGCGGCGACCGCAACGATTGAGGTGATCGAGTAATGGCGAGTGTCTCCGTTTCGCATCTGATCATCTTCATCGCCGCGATGGTTGTCGCCGCCTCCGTCGCCGGTGCACTGACCACAACAGTGAACGATATCAGTAACGCAATCGACGAACAGGGACCCTCGGTGAGTGACGACATCAGGTCTGATATTTCGATCATCAACGATCCCGGCGCAGATGTCGAAAACGATGGGGATCTCGAACTGTTCGTTAAAAACACTGGCAGTACAGAGTTGACGACGAATAGTGACAACATTGACGTGTTGGTCAACGGGGTGTTTACCCAGCTAGAAGAGGACGCTGTTACTATTCAAACCAACGACAACGACGTCTGGGGGCAGAACGATGTTGCACAGATCAATGTCAACGTTGACCCCGATACTGACCTCAATGATGGCGAAAACCGGGTGAAAATCGTCGTCGACGGAGCAGAGGATACCTTCATCTGGGAACGAAACTGAGAGGAGAGAGACCTGACAACGAGTCAACGATATCAATTCTGAGAACAAAACAGATAGCATAAGTACCGGTTGTTATATAATCCCGCGCAAACAAATCCCGGTCGTATGAGCAAGGAGTCAGATGCAGAGGCGGAAGATATTCCGGACGAGGAGACAGCGGAGGCAGAGGAGCCAGCAGAAGAGGAATCCACAGGGATCACAGCATCCACAGACGGCGGAAGCGCCACGCCGATCGGTGTGAAGCTCGGAAGTACCCGAACCGTGATCGCGCTACCCTCCGAACACGGAAGCGGACTCCGGACGATCCAGACGCTTACCTGTCTGGCGAGTTACGAGGATCCCCTCACCGGCGAGGAGAAGTATCTCTACGGTGAAGAGGCTGCGACGGAGTACCCGGACAAGGTACAGTACATGCTCCGGTCGGGCCTGCCAGAGGACGAAGACCGTGCCGAGCTGACGAAACAGTTTTTCAACTCCGTGATCGACTCCCACGAGATCCCGGAAGACAGCGTCGTCGTCTACGCTGTGCCGACGATTAACAACCCGGCAGGTGTCGAAAACCTGCGGGAAGTGATCGAAAGCAGCGCGATCGGTGGCCGACTGATCGAGAGCTACCCAGAGTCGCTCTGTGGCTCGATCCCTGCTGTCGGCGACGGGCTCGAAGCTGTCGAGGAGATCTTCGTCGCCCTGAATCTCGGCTCGACGAACTTCGAAGCCTCGGCCTACCGCCGTGGTGAGCAGCTCTCACCCTACCGCACCGGCGCTGTGACGGGCAACGAAGTCGACCGTGCCATCGCCAACTACGTCGAAGAAGAAACGCAGGGCCGTGTCAACATCGACACCAACACCGCCCGAGAGTACAAGGAACAGCACGCCGACTTCGTCGATTTCGAACCCTTTACCGATATCATCCAGCAGCCCGGTGGCGGCCGCCACGAGTTCACCATCGAGTGGTCCGTGATGGAGGCCGTCGACGAGTATCTCGACGAGGTCGTCGACGAGTTTGCGAACAACTTCCTCTCACAGCTCGCAAACGACCACATGAAGGTGTACCAGCTCGCACTCGACCAGCCGGTCGTGCTAACGGGCGGAATGGCCTGTGTCCCCGGCGTCGTCGAGGAGTTCGAAGAGCGCGCGAGCGACGAACTCGGCCGCGAAATCAACGCGATCGCACCAGAGCGCGCAGATCTCGCCGCGACGATCGGTGCACAGCGCATCGCCGCACAGCTCGCTGATCTGTAGGACGGTTCCGCATTTTCTCATTTTTTGTGACTTTCCGGCAGTATTTTCCGCTGACAGTATCAAAAATGATATCGAAGACGGTAGATTGAAGAGTCTAATCGTGGATATAAGTAACAAGACAATGAGCATCGAACAGAGCCTGCAGATTGTCCTGCAGGAACCCGCGGCGGCGATCGCGGTACTCGTCGTGCTTACTGGCGGACTGCTCGGGATGGGTATCCGCAATATGGTCGAGTCGGTCGTCGCAGACGAGGACAAACCCGAAGAGGGTGAGCCGATCAGCGACGGCGGCGAGGCCGGCCTGATTCAGAAAGAGGAGTCAGACGACGGAGATGACGGGTTGGGCGGACTGGGTGAGAGCGCGGACCTCGGTGGACTCGACGATAGCTTCGACGATGACGGACTCGACGAGATGGGTGGTAGTGACGATGGGGTCACTGCCGGCAACGCTGATGAGTTGGAACACCGGCTAGACGAACTCGAAAACGAGGTCGGCAGCCTCTCCTCGACGGTCAACACCGTCCGCAACGAGAACGAACAGATCTCAGAAAGCGTCCAGGAGGTCGAAGAGAACGTCGGCAAGCTACTGGACATCTACGAGATGGTCACTCGTGGCGTCAACCCTTTCGCCGACGAGATGGACGGCGGCATGGGGATGGGCGGTGGCGATATGAGTGCCCAGGACGGCTCCTTCGGCCTCTTTACCGACGACGAGGATGGAGACGATGCAGACGAAAGCGTCGACGAGGATATCGCCGACGCCGACGCCGAAGGCTTCTTCGACGACGACCTAGTCGGCGAAGAAGAGGAGGTCGAGGACGCATTCCAGAAGAACGCGAACAGTGCGGAAACAGAAGACGACGCATTCGGTGAAGTCGAGGAGTTCGATGACGGAGACCCGTTGGCAGAGAGCGATGGGACCGACGAACTCGAATCCAGTGAGATGGGGCTTGGCGAAGTCGAAGAGTTCGACGAACTCGACGAGCAGGAAACTGATCCGTTCGAAGCCGCCGAAGAGACGGTCGAGGATGTCGCTGTTGACGAAATCGAGAAAGGTTCGTTCGACGACTTCGGTGATGACACGATCGGGTCTGAGACAGACAGTTCGTCCGAGACGGCCGAGGCCGTGACGGAGCAGACAGAAACCGAAAAGACAGTAGACGACCCTGTCTCAACAACTGCAAGCTCGCCGACAACGGCGTCGATGGAGTGCAAGCCGTACCTACCAGTGCTGCCGGAGGGGATTGCAGCCGAACTCATCGTCGTTGAATGGCTGGAGTACCTGGTCGGCGAACTCGGGATCCACGAGACTGCAAAGGCGATCGATTACTACGAGACGATCGGCTGGCTCACCGAGGATGTCGCCGACGAGCTCGATACATATCTCGCTGCGTACGGAAACGGCAAGCAGGGAACGCTCTCTGTCGAACACCACACGAAGAGTCTGGAGTACGTCGAAGAACTGACGACTATCGCATAACTATGAGCATTGCAAAACGAGATTTATACTCGATCGGACTCGGTGAACGGGATCGGCTGAACAAAGAGCTCGGTGGCGGCATTCCACCGGGTAGTATCGTCCTCGTCGAAGGGGAGTACGGTGCGGGGAAATCTGCCATGAGCCAGCGCTTTTCGTATGGCCTCTGTGAGGAGGGGACGATGGTCACACTGCTGTCGACGGAGCTGACTGTCGGGAGCTTCCTCGAACAGATGAACTCACTGGAGTATGACATGGTCGATCACATGCTCGATGAGAACATTCTCTTCTTGCATGCAGCCATCGGTGACTCGAAAAACACCTTTACTATGGATGACGACGACGAGGACGACCGTCGTGAGCTGCTGCGCCGGCTGATGGAAGCCGAGGTAATGTGGGACTCGGATGTCGTTATTATCGACACGTTCGATGCGATTCTCCGGAACGATCCCAAATTCGAGGCACTCGTTCGACAGAACGAAGAACGTCAGGCAGCGCTGGAGATTATCTCCTTTTTCCGTGATATCATCGCCGACGGAAAGGTGATTATCCTGACCGTCGACCCAACGACGCTCGACGAGGAGGCGATCGGCCCGTTCCGCTCGATTGCTGACGTGTTCATCGAACTGGAGATGGTCGAAGTCGGGAACGAGACCCGCCGGCAGATCAACGTGCTCCGCTTTGCCGGGATGGGTGAGCAGGTCGGTGACACCATCGGTTTCTCGGTCCGGTCGGGCACCGGAATCGTTATCGAGAGCCGCAGCGTCGCCTAGCCCGTGACTCGTCCGTACACTGTCGGTTTCGGTCAGCCTCGCTCTGTGCCCAACAGGGGCAACCGTCTTGTATCGGACGGTGGCGACGAACGCCCGGTTCCAGTGGGTGTCAAGCTCGGCTCGACAAGAACGGTACTGGTCTTTCCCACGCCGGATGGGTCGGGGCTGCAGGTCGTCCGGACACTCTCCTGTCTGGCGAGCTACGAGAACCCGATCACCGGTGAACAGAAGTACGCATTCGGTGACGAGGCGGCCGCAGAGTATCCCGACACAGTACAGTTCCCGCTCCGATCTGGGCTGCCAAGCGACGAGAGACAGATCGAGCGGACACAGCGGTTTTTCGATGCCGTCGTCGACTCACACGAGGTTCCCGAACACAGTGTGGTCGTCTATGCGACCCCAACCACGGAGAACAAACCGGGACTGGAGAATCTCGGCCGAATCATCGCCGAGAGCGCGATTGGGACGGCCGGCATCGACCGGTATCCCGAGGCGCTCTGTGGCGCGATCCCGGCGCTGGGAGACGGTCTGGAAGCGATCGATACGGTCTTTCTGGCGCTGAATCTGGGATCGACGAAGCTCGAACTCGCGGCCTACCGCCGGGGTGAACAGATCGGAGCCTACCAGACGGGTGCGGTCTCGGGCAACGAGATCGACCGCGATATCGTCAACAACGTCGAAAACGAGACCGGGGGCCGGGTGCATCTGGATATCAACTCGGCACGGGAGTACAAAGAGCAGTATGCGGATTTCGAAGAGTTCGAGCCGGTCACCGACGTGATCCAACAGCCCGGCGGCGGCCGCCACGAGTTTACCGTCGACTGGTCGATCATGGATGCCGTCGAGGCGTATCTCGATCGCATCGCCGAGGTTTTCGTCGAGGAGTTTCTCCCCCAGCTTGCCAATAACCACCGCCGAGTCTACCGGCTCGCGTTCGATCAACCCGTCGTTCTCACAGGCGGAATGGCCTGTATTCCCGGCCTGACCGGCGCGTTCGAGCGACGGGTTGCGGAACTACTCGATGAGGAAATATCCGCAATCGCTCCCAAGCGGGCAGATCTCGCTGCGACAATCGGTGCCTACCGGATCGGCGAACGTCTCACAGCCTGAGTTACTGCCCTGCTGTTATCAGAGATGATATCATCGACAGTAGATTAAATAGGGAAACGGGAAAAGGACGACTAATGAGTGGTAGCGACGACCTCGGCGGGCTTGGCGATATCGACGAGGGCGGTGATGACCTCGGGGGGCTCGACGACGGAGAGTTCGGGGATATCGATGGTGATGACGGGTTCGGCGAGATGGAAGGTGGCGACGACGCAATGGCCGGTGGCGGAGGCGGCAATCTGGACGAGTTAGAACACCGGCTAGACGAACTCGAAAACGAGGTTGGCAGCCTCTCCTCGACAGTCAACACCGTCCGCAACGAAAACGAACAGATCTCTGAAAGTGTCCAAGAAGTCGAAGAGAACGTCCGGAAGCTACTGGACATCTACGAGATGGTGACTCGTGGCGTCAACCCTTTCGCCGACGAGATGGACGGCGGCATGGGGATGGGCGGTGGCGATATGAGTGCCCAGGACGGCTCCTTCGG
>SL_4KL_010_BRINEDRAFT_10000143_pt1 | contig 32405 bp, 36 predicted proteins | sample SodLak_010_BRINE_2_FD_10664 | JGI IMG/M metagenome (IMG submission 10664) | reverse complement strand
TGTAGAAGCAATTTTAAAACGTGATAGTAAATCTAATTCGTATTGGACAGTAAATCATATGAATATTAAAAACAAATAGATATTTTAACTATACACAAAAATTTTATAATATTTAAAAATAAATATATATTATGGAAGAAATAATTTTAGGTATATTTGTTATTATGTTATTAATATTTTTCACGTTTTTATTTGCTCTTTCACCGTTATTTATTAGTTATTATATTTATAAAGATGCTAAAAAATATAATATTTCATATCCTTATTTTTGGGCATCTTTTATTCTAATGGCAACTTACGGAGGTTTTTATTTTGGAATTATTATACCTCTTATTTTATATTTTTATATATATAGTAATAAAAGAACAAATGTAAAGAAAACTGATAAGGAATTTTTTAATAATGAAACAGATAACAATCGTACTTAGTTATGAATTTTATTTAAAGAATTTTTAGGAACATAAATTCTTATTTCTTCTCTTGATTCTTCAGTATGAATATTATCTAAGTTCGTTTCTTTTTCCAAAATATCTTCTTGTATAACATTACTTAATAATTTATGTAGCTTATCTAATCCTTCATAACCATCTCCAGTTGCTCTAATTTTTATTAAATATTGTTCTTCACCTTCTTTATCTACTAACATAATATCTTCTTTTTGTATACCAATTGATCCAATTTTTGTATTGTTTAAAATCGAAATTAATTTTAATTTTTCATCTACCATAATAGATTCATTATATCTTAACCCTAAAGAAGTTTTGTATTAGATAATCATATAAAAACACCTAAACCAGAAATAACTAATAAAGATAATAAAAAGAAACACATTCCTACCCATATATATGCAAACATTATATAAGAACTATATAAATTTTTCATACTATAATTATCAATTAGTTTAATACTAAATGGTATTAAAGCAAATAATAAAAAAGAATAAAATAATATACTTGCTGAAAATATAAATAACACAATAATACCAATTATAAATCCAACAAATAAACTAAATTTAATAAATAAACTTTCTTCTTCAATATATTGACCTTGTTTCTTCTTATAATCTCTCATTCTTTTATCCTGTCTATATCTATCTTTTTCCCAGTTATTATATTCACTATCATAATTTCTATTTTTACTTTTTTTACTTCTTGATTTCTCTTTTTTTCTTCTTTTATTTTCTATTTCTTTTCTCTTTTTTGAACTCATATAAATAGAATATTATAACTCTATATACTTATTATTTATTAATTAAATTATAAATTATTCTTTGTTGATAACTATAATATCAAATATTTTAACTTACAGCATTGGTAGTGAACCATAACATGTCAGAAATTTTCACTTACAGTGTTGGTAGTGAGATTTAGAGGAAAACGGTTAGTAGGTACCGTTCTAACCGTTTTCTGTTAGTATACTTACGGCTAACCAGACCGTGTTAAACAAGTAAATTATAGGTTTAATACAAGTGAAGTTGTATAACTTACCTGTTTTCGGTCACTCGCTAACAGTTACCTGTGAAATCCCACTACCAACACTGGTAGTGAGATGGTAGTAACTTCGGTTACTATCATAAAAGAGTTTCGATTTTATACAAGAATAATTAAATAAAATTATTAAAAAATAAATATATTTATAATTATATTTTAATTTTATGATTTAAAATTAATTATAGGTTTTATTTCATCGATTATATCAACAGTTGGTTGAATTTTATTTTTTATTAACTCTACATTTTTATAAGCTTGTTTAGATTCATCGATAGGTATTTCACTTGCATATATTCCTTTCATATGTTTTTCAGCTTCTTGTTGTGTTATATTTTCTTTAGCTTGTTTTCGGCTTCCTTTTCTACCTGCACCATGACAAACAGAATAATTCCACTCTGGATTACCTTTTCCTTCAAATAATATTACACCATCACTCATATTAAATGGTATAAGCCCTTTTTCGCCTTGATGTGCGCTAGTTGCTCCTTTTCTAATAATACTGTCTCTAAGATCAATAATATTATGAGGACTGTTTATATATTCACCACTGTTAATATCTAATTCTAAAATATCAATTACTTCTTTTAATATCATTTTTCTATTTTCAGAAGCATACATTTGACAAAATAACATATCAATATAATAATTATATATCTCTTCATTTTTTAAGTAAGCCCAATTAGACATATTATGTTCTGATATTCTTGGTTTTAAAGAAGATGCTATTTCTTCTATTTTTACAGGATTATCATTTTTAAAGTCTTTTTTTAACTTATTATAGTCTATAAATGATTCACCTTTACCTCCCGTAACCCATTCTATTAAATCTATATCTGAAACCGTATCCAAATCAAATTTTATATACTTTTCATATTCTTTATTAATATTTTCTTTAATAATAGAAGATTTTCTATATTTTTCTGCTCTTTTTTGATGATAAGAAGAAACAGATTTTCCAAATGAACGACTTCCTGTATGTGTTATTATCCAAAATCCTGTGTTATTTCCTTTCCCTATTTCAATAAAATGATTTCCACCACCTAAAGTTCCTATACCATTTATTGCTTTTGTCATATCGAATTTTATTTTATTACATAGTTCTTTAAAATATTCAATATCATAACCACCTGAATCTAAGAAATTATTTAATTTTGTATCATTCAAATTATTTTGATTTACAAAGTTTTTTAATATATTATTTGTTTTATCCCACGGAAAATTATTTTTAATATGATAATAATTTCTATTTGGTGCTTTGTAACTATTTTTACCTTTTCCCATTGGTATTCTATTTCTAACTTTATTATCTATTAATTCTAATTCTTTTTCTGTATAGTCTATACTAAAATTTTTAAAATAATATCCACTTACTCCACATCCTACATCACTTCCAACATTATTTGGTACTACATAGTCATCTAATTTCATTGTAAAACCAATTAAAGTTTCACTATTTGGCTCTGGATGAACATCTGGCATTATACGTATGTTCTCAAGATTAAAACCGTTATGTTCTTCCATTTTTGATAAATATTCTATAACTAAATCTTCAACTTCTGTTTCATTTAAATATATTTTTGAACCTTTATATTCCATACTATATATATATCTGACAAATACATAAATCTAATTAAAATAAATATTATAAAAATATTATAACATATTTTTAATATATGATCCTATATTATTGTTTTTTCCATATTCACAATTATAATAAAACACTCGATTATATTTACTATTTAATTTCAAATACAATATCAGGTTGTCTTTTTTTACCGATAGTATTCCATAAACCTATATCTGTTTCTTTATATGTAAAACCTGTATCTTTTAGCATTTTTTTAAGTTTTATTCTTGCCGTTCTATTAGAAACATTTGAAAATTCGTCATAAGAAAATCCTATTATATTTTTTTTATCATTTATACGATATGTTAATATACCATCAATATTAGTAGCTTGATCTCCAATATATTCTAATATATCTATTTCTATTTTATTTTCGTCTTTCATATAAAATATTTTTTATATAAAAGGTTATATAATTATTGATTAAAATTTAAAGTTCATACATTAATCTGTATTTCTATTTCATCTGTTGTTAATATTTCACCTTCACCATCTAATAATTCTACATGTATCGAATATGTACCTTCTTCATCATAAATATGCGTAATACTATCTTCATTTTCTCTATAAGTTTTATCACCTAAGAACCAATTAACTTGTTCAGAAGAACTATACTCATTATCAATATCCACATTTAAATTAATTTGTTCTCCAGTTTCAAATGTTTCTCCATCTTCTACGTCCGTAATATCTATTTCAGGTTGATCTATTATTATACCTTCTAAATAACCCGTACCTTTATGTTCTATTTCTGATGGAGGATTATCATTTTCTGTTAATTGTCGTATTTCATTACTTATATCTTCTGTTATATATGATCCACCACCACCACCAGCAGCTTCACTCCCCCTAGCTGTACCTCCGCCAGAATATCCACCTCCCCCTCCTGCTTCATTTGTGTCTCCTGCTGCACCACCTCCACCAAATCCAGCTTCCGTAATTTCATCATTAATATCAACATAATAACTACCTCGACTAGTATAATCTGTATGATAATGGTTTGCACGTACAAAATTAGTATTAAAACCTGTTGAACTTGTTCTTCCAAATTCGTAATAACCAGCACCAGAAGCAGCACTGAATTCTAGAGCGAATCCTCCATCTCCATCTTCACCTCCTGTAGAAGAATCTCCATCTGGTTCATAATCACCATTTTTTCCAGAAGTTGAATAGGGGTCTGCATTTGCTGAATCAGCTCCATCAAAATCTCCTGTTAAACCTCCTGAACCACCAGCTACTAATATAGGTTCTTCTTCATCTGATTTTGATATAATTGTTGCTCCTGAACCTGAACCCGCAGGATTAGAATCTATATTATTGTGTCTTTCACCTTTTAATCCTGTTATAACATCAATTTTATCACCTCTATTTAATTCTATTTCTCCTCCTACTATTGCACCATGACCATATGATTTACTTGTTTTATTTTCTGCACCTGCTGCAATTAAGTCATAAGTTCCTGTTTGTTGGACTTTCCATTTTTGAACACCATGTTCATCAACGGTAATATTATTTTCTAATGTTGTATCTTCATATGATTGATCACAATCAGTTTGTTCTGGACCTAATTTTCCAGATTTTAATCCACATGAATGGATTATAACATCTTCATTATCTATTGAATTTCTTGCTTCTATTTCTATCTCGTCAGATGAAGTTTGTTCAAATTCATCTGTGGTTTCTGCATCAATTTCAATATTATATACGTCAGAGTCTTCAAATGTATAATATATAGAATCATTATTTGAACTTTTTTCTTCATCATCAATAGTCCATTCGAAATCAATATTATTTTCATCAAAATCATCACGATAATTTGTATTAAACTCTATTTCTTCTTCTGTATTCAATACATTATCCGAATCAATTTCAATATTAAAATCTCTAATATCAACAATTAATTCTGTTGTTTCGGATTCTTTCTCTCCAAATTCATCTTCTACAGTTAATTCAACATCATAAGTTCCTGTTTCGTCCCAATTATATGTTATTTCTTCACCTTCTTTTGTTTCACCATCCCCAAGATCCCATTCAAAGTTCAAGTCGAAATCTCCATCTTTATGTGTAGATTCAGAAGCTTCTAATATTGTTTCATCTCTAATATATGTGTGATCATCTTCATCTGACTCCGTTATAATATCTTTTTCTAAATTAGGTCCATTGGTTATAGCTGTTATTTCAAATTCTGTATGTTGTATTTCTCCAAATTCATCTTCTACTAATAATTTAATGGTATATTCTCCTGGTTCATCCCATTGTTGAATATGCGTTTCATCCGTAGTAGTAAATTCATTATCTTCCGTTTCAATAGTCCATTCTGTTGTAATATCTATATCATTTCCTTCAATATGAGACGAGTCAGAAGCATCTAATATAACATCATCTTCAAGATCAGTCGTAAATTCATCTTCATGGTTTGTGGATACATTTTTGTCTAAAATAGGCCCTCTATTATTAACGGTTATTTCTACGTTTTCTGTATCTTCATTATCAAATTCATCTTTTACAGTTACCGTAGCTTTTTTTGGTGATCCATCTGTAGGTGTTTCTGGATCATATTCTATAATTGGACTATCTTCTGTTTCACCATTTGGTAATTCCCATTCATATGATAAATTATCATCTGTTGGACTAGAAGATTCTGAAGCATCTAATGTTACATCATTATTTAGATTAATTGTTTTTTCATCATCTTCTACTTCTGCTATAGGTCCTTCATCTTCAACACTTATTGTATCAGTGTGTGTATCTATTTGACCATATTCATCTCTAACAACTAACATATAATCTTTTTCTCCAGTATCTTCAAAACTATGCGTTACTGATTCACCTTCTATACCTTCATCTTCACCATCCATAAACCATTTGTATTTTTCTATTTCACCACCATTTGATTCACTTGGTCCAGCATCAAAATCAATATCTTCATCTCTTATTACAGAATCGCTTATTAGTTGTGTATCAGCTTCAGGTTCTAAATTAGTAACATCTACAGTAAATGATTCTTGCGTAGATTCTCCTTCATCATCTGTTACTCTTAATTTAACAAGATATTCATCTTTTTCCGTATATTCATGCGTTATTGTTTCATAAGATGATCCACCGCTATAATCAGGATTAAATACTCCTTCAACAGCATCTATATCCCATTCATATTTTTCAATAGTTTTATTTTCATCTGGACTAGAAGATTCTGAAGCATCAAATTTAATTGTTGGAACACTTGATCCAAAATTAGGAGATTTTATTTGTAACTTATTTAATTCAGCTTCTTCACGTGTAGGAATTTCTTCATAAGTTTGTACCGTTCTAATTCCAAAACTATCATATAAATCATCATCAAGCGTTATTGAATCATTATATATTTGATTTCTATAATCTATTTCATCTAGACAATCAATTTCTTCTAAATCATTTGTACATATAATTGTTTCGTAATCAGATGAAACAATATCTTGATACTCTGTACTATTCTCATCTGTGAATAAGGCAAATGCAGATTCTTCAAATTCTGTTGCATCAAATTCATAGTCAATTGTAACCTCATCTGTTAATTGAGGAAATTCTACATTATAATAAAATTCTTCATCAACACTTGTACTTTCCCATTTAACGGTTCCATCATAGTCTATATATTGACTATATTCAGGGAATAATTCAGATCTTAATCCTTCTACATTTTCATTATCAAAATCTGTTAATACTCTTTGTTTATCATATTCAATTGAAGGAGGATCTGAAGCAACATTAAAAGTTTCTGAAAATTCATATTCTTCTTCATAAGCATCTTCTAATTTAAGATTTATAGTTTTTTCTCCTGATTCTGTCAATTCAAAAGTTACTTCTTCTCCACTTTCTGTAAATTCACCATTATTATTAATATCCCATTCAAATTCTGTTATCATACTATCTCTTGAAAAACTATTTGATGCATTTATTGTTAATTCTTCATCTACAACAGGCGTTCCATATTCAAAATTAACAACAGGTTCTCTTATTTTCGTTTCTATATCAAAATCTTCTGTAGCTGTGAAATCTTCTTCATCTATAACTTCAAATTCTACATTGTATTTATCAATTATAGAATATGAATGTTCTGTTTCTAATTCATCACTTGTAGTACTATCATCAAAATCCCATTCGAAAGTTGAATTTTCTAATTCTCCACCGTGTATAGTTGTATCAGATCCATCGTAGAATATAGGTTGATCTATATTTGGACTTGAACTTGTCGTGTTAACAGGATAAAAATCAAAATCATTAGTTACAGTATTTTCTTCACCATATTCTTCTAATAATGGACTTACGCCAATTTGCGTAGTAAATATCCAACTTGAATTTTCACCTAATCCTTGATTTACATCAGAATTATTTAATTGTGCTCCTTCACTGTTTAATCTAGAGTATAATTCAAAGTCATCTAAGTTTGTATCAGGTTGTGGATTACCTCCACTAACAAAAACCATATAATAACCATCAATACTATAATTGTCAATAGTATCTTTTAATCTAGAGATTGGATCAGATGTAGTATTATTATTGTATTCTGATTCTAATTCAGTATAACTATAATCTCTAACATCGCCAATATCAACATAGTTATATTCTCTATCGTCATCTCTAACTTCATATGAGACATATCTTTCTTTATTTAATTCTTCATCTAAAATAAGAAGATTAATTCCTTCACCTGTGAATAATTCTCTATTTTCATAAGTTAATTCAGAATTACATTCTTCTTCACAAGATGTAGATGAAAGCGAAAAGTTTGTACCTGAACCGATTACATCTGAATCTGTAAAGAATCCATCAGGAACAAACTCATAGTTATAAATATCTGCATCTATATCAGGTCCATCTTGAACTTGTACAATTTCAGATGCTGACTGAGAAATTCCTTCATCTTCATCAATAACTTCTACTGTAATTGTTTTTTGTCCTTCTTCATCAAATTCAACGGTTTCAATTTCATCTCCATCTGTTATTTCTTCACCATTAAATTCCCAATCATATTGATCAATTTCTCCAGCTTCATAAGTAGTACCACTTGCATCTGCTTCTATTTCCTCTCCAATCCCAACCGTCGAATCACTAAGTTCTAATTCAGGTTCTGGAATTTCTCCTTCTTCACCATCTACTTGAATAGTTTCTGAAGAATCCAAGATTTGATACTCATTTTCACCAGGATATGGTATTTCTGTTCTAAAGTTAATAACTTCAGATTCATTAGGATTGATTGTGATATCTGTTTTATCTATAAGGTTCTGATCAGATGAAATATTTGTTTCATATAATTCTATATCATCATTAAATACAGCCGAACCGATATTTTCAACTTCTGCCGTTAAAACTATTCTTTCTCCAACTTCTGAACCACCAGATATTGTAATATCATCATTTTTAACTTGTAATTCAGGATCAAAATCAACATTTAAATCATCTTCTGAATTAATATTTTTAGAATATAATTCAACTTGACTCCCCTCTGTAGAATTTTCAGCATCACTATAAACTATAAATACTTCATTATTATTTTGAATATATTCGGATTCTAAACTACTTAAATGAAAACTTCTCTGATCTATCTCATTACTTTCATTATTTAACTTATAAGTTGTATTAGGATCTATTTCTTCACCATTACCCTGAACAACATTTAATTCAATACTATCCATATTTACGAGGTTATAATTAAATTTTAATGAATAATAATCATTCGTACTAATATTTTGTGAATTAAATCCTACATTAATACCTTCCCCCATATCTTCTATTGTAGCATTATTAGATGTATTATCTCCCGTAACATTGAAAAAGTCAAAAACATTTCCAGCTTGATTATCTGAAGGGGGAATTGTTTCTGTAGCTGCACCACTTTCATCAGCATCTACAAAATTATCTCTAAATTGTGAAAAATCACTTATCTCTTCCTCGTCAACATCTCTATTAACTACTTCTGAACCATAAACTAATGATCCTTCAGGTAATACTTTTACTTCTTGTTCAGAACCAACGGATTCCTCACCAAATCTAATATTATAATTATCTGCTGTGTAAAATTCCGTTGTTTCATTAAATTTTAATTCAAAACCATATTTTTTATGCTCTCCTGAATCTAATTCTAAATCATGAGAACCACCATTAACAAAATCTACTATATCATCCTCAGCATTCGTTAACTCTGGTTCAAGACTAACCTCTTTTGTTTCTGAACCATAATTCCCTAAGATAACTTCTCCATATAAAGATTCATTAACACTTGTTTCAGATGATGCAAACTGTAAATCAACCACACGCAAAGTCTCATCCTCTTCTAATAAATTACCATCATTTGTCGATAATAAATTACTATTCTCTTGATCACTTACACTACTTTGATTATCAATATCATTATTTCCTGAGTCTGATATGATAACAGTAGAAGCAAACGTAGCTAGACCCATAATAGTAGCTAATAGTAAAAATATTAATATAAATTGTTTTGACTTAACTTTCATTAATATAAAAATAGTTATAGAACCTTAAATGTTTAATTATAAATTACATTAATTTAAAATTTTGATCAAAAATAAAAAGTAACACTTATAACTTAGCTCTATATATATATTTGTATGAAAGTACCTCACGCTAAAAACAAATTATTTAAAATTACAGATCGTGAAGCAATGTATGAAAATTCTCCAAACATTCTAAAAGACGCAGCCTCTACATTTTTTGAAGTATGGGGAGAACATAGCGTACCAAGATTGATGAAAATTAATGATTATAATAAATATGATTATGAACTTTTATATAAAGTAACTTATAAACATGTGAACGGAGAAGAAACAACAGGTTACATTAATCATTCTACTATTAAAAAATTAGAACGCAATGATCTATTAGAAGATGGCGGATATGAATAATATTCATAATTAATTATTTATCCTAATAACATATAATATTTATTATTAAATAATATTACTATTAAAATTAATATATAAAACTTTTTACAAAAATTTTTATACATCTATTAAAGTATGTAAATAACTATCAATTTGAAAAATTTATAAATCTTATATAATTTTCTATTATTATAAAGTTTATTTCTTCTACTGTGTACTTATTCACTTTAATTCACTGCTTTGATCTTTGAATAGAGTTTTCACTTCTATTTTAAATAAATATGAAAACAAAAGTTTAATTAGTGTATATCGAGTATATCTGATTGTACTAACAGAAAATAGAAATACACAGATTACATTTTAAAAATGAACACAAATCAAATGACAATGGAAAGTAACCGTGTTGAAAGAGCAAGAGAATTAATGCAGGAAATTTATATGGAATCACAAAACGAATCGAATGAGTAATAAAAAACCTAATCAATTGGAACGGTTTCTGACTTTGGAACAAATTAAAACGGTGATGTACAAGAAATAAAAAACGAATATTAGATTATTTATATTATTCTTTTACGCTCCAAATTAATTTTTTATCATATTTAGAGGAGAATACCGCGAGGCTTGACCTCGCGGATGAATCAATCATTTGCAGTAATCGAAACATTTAATAATATATAGTATTATGTATTATATACGGTCAGAACGTGTTTGAACAGACGAAAAAGAGTACGATAAATTCCCGAACAAAGCTTAACAAGCTGGTTCACAGAGAGCTAACCTACTCAAGTAAGACAAGTAATGTTCTGGCAAAAAGTGCTAGGACTGGGATGGTCCGAAGTAACGCCCGTGGAGACTGGAACCTCTGCAATGCACGTTCTGTCGTAGAAGCAGGAAGCCTCGACCCTTGAGGTCGAGGTGATTCACATGTGAGTTGTATTGTACAGTAAATGATTTAAGTGTTCAACACTACAGTAATATTAATGAATAGAAAAGAGTATGAATCAAGATTAAAACAAGATTTACAGGAAGCAAGAGAAATTGCTGAAAATGCAAAACAAAATGGAGATGATCCAGAAAAAGAAATTGAAATACCAATTGCTAAAGATATGGCAGAACGATGTGAAACATTACTAGAAAAAGAATATGGAAACAAAGTTCACGGGTTAGCAGAACATATAAGAGAATTAGAAAAAGATGATGATATTGATAGCCGAGAAGCAATGGGTCTTGTCTTAGCCGAAGAATATGCAACAGGAGATCTAAGTGAAGACTTTGATAATGATGCAGAACGAGCAGAAGCAGCTATTAGAACGGCTGCTGCTATTCTAACAGAAGGTATTGTCGCTGCACCAATTGAAGGAATTGGTAATGTTAAAGTAGAAGATAACGATGATGGAACAAAATTCCTTCGCGTACCTTTCTTTGGACCAATAAGAAGTGCTGGTGGAACAGCCCAAGCTCTAAGTGTACTTGTTGCTGATTATGTAAGACATAATCTAGATCTAGATCGGTTTAAACCAAGAGATGACGAAATTGAAAGATATGCTGAAGAAATTCATCTTTATAACAGTGCTAAAGGAATGCAATATTGTCCACCAAAAGATGAAATCCGTTTTATTATAGAAAATACACCCGTAATGGTTGATGGGCAACCTAATCCAAGTGCTGTAGATAAAGAAGTTGATGGATATCGAGATCTTGAACGAATTGATGGTAATCATCCTCGTGATGGTATGTCACTTGTTATTGCAGAAGGTCTTGCACTTAAATCTCCTAAAATCTTACGATACTCTGAAGCTTTTGAACTTGATACATGGGATTGGCTTGAAGATTTAATAGGTAAAGACGAATCTGAAGAAAAAGATGAAGCAGAACACATAAAACTATATTCAAGCCCAAAATCACAACAAAATGAACATATCTATAATAGAGATTGGACTAAAAAAGCTGAATGGAAAGATGGAGAATGGATTACAAATAATACCAATAAATCACTAATTGAAACTGATGATCCTCAAGAAATACTAGAAGAATACGAGGAATATGATTTACACGCATTTACACCAGATGAAAAACCACTTACAAAAGATGAACTTGAAATTCCAACCCGAATGGATGAAATTAATGTTCTTGATAAACAAAAAAAGTATATAAAAGATGTTATTGCTGGAAGACCAATATTTGCAGGACCATCACAAAAAGGAGCATTTAGATTACGATATGGGAGAGCACGAAATACAGGACTAGCTGCCGTAGGTTTTAGTCCTGCTACTATGGTCATATGTGACAACTTTATTGCATCAGGAACACAACTAAAAACAGAACGACCAGGAAAAGCAGCAGGAGCAGCACCCGTAGATAGTATTGAAGGACCTACTGTAAGATTAAAATCTGGAGAAGTAAAACGAATTGATACAGAAAAAGAAGCTAAAGAAAAACTAGAACAAGTTGAAAAAATAATAGATCTTGGTGAAATTGCCGTACCATACGGAGAATTTGTTGAAAACAATCATCAACTCGCACCAGCATCATATACTGTAGAATGGTGGAAACATGAAGTTGATACAGATAAAATTGATCAAGATATTACTGATATAACTGCAAAACAAGCTCTTGAACTATCACTAAATCATGATTTCCCATTACATCCAGAATATACATACTTATGGCATGATATTAATCCAACACAATACGCTGCTCTAAAAGAAGCACTTGATCAAAAACAACAAGAAGATAATAAAACTAAATTAACAAAAGAAATTAAAATTGTATTAGAAGAATTACTTGTACCACACACAACAGATGAAGAACATATATATATCGATACAAATATTGTAACTATACTTGAACACTGTGTCTCAAACAATCCTATCGATGATGATGTATTAGGACAAGTAAATAATACAGCACCATTTGATGTAAGAGCTAGATCTCCAACCAGAATTGGTACTAGAATGGGTAGACCTGAAAAAGCAGAACGACGTGAAATGAAACCTGTTGTTCACTCATTATTCCCCATAGAAAATGCTGGCGGAGATCAAAGAAAAATTGTTGACGCCTCTAAAGATACGACAGGTTCTAATGAATCTATCCCTATGAAAAATAAAAGAGGTAAAAAACAAAAGAAACAAAAAGAAAACGATTACAGTGGAAGAGGAGTTATTAAAACACGTCTTGCTAATAGAGTCTGTAAAAACTGTAAACACCAAACATGGAAACTAAATTGTCCAAAATGTGACCATGAAACAGAAGTTAAACTAGCCTGTAGTAAATGTAATACCATTGCTGAAAAACATCAAGAACAATGTAAAAACTGTGGTAGTACAAGCCTCCGTCACAATACACTACAAGAACTAGATGTTAATACAGAACTACGTAATGCATTCGAAAATCTACAAGAACGTGAAACATCTTTCAACGTTCTAAAAGGCGTTAAAAAACTTACAGCTAAACATAAAATACCTGAACCAATCGATAAAGGTATACTACGCGCTAAACATAATGTGAGCGTATTCCGTGACGGTACCTCTAGATATGATATGGTTGACTTACCATTAACTTCCTTTAAACCAAAAGAAATAGATATAACTGTTGAAAAACTTAAACAACTTGGATATGAAACCGATCTAAACGGTGATCGAATAGAAAACGATGAACAAATTATAGAACTAAAAATTCAAGACCTTATCATTAGTAAAGATGGTGGTGAATATTTACTCAAAGTCGCTAATTATATCGATGACCTATTAGAAAAATACTATGATACTGAACCATTCTATAATGCTGACACTCCTGAAGATCTCATAGGGGAACAATTACTTGGTATGGCACCTCATACAAGTGCTGCTACACTTGGCAGACTTATTGGATACACAGATGCAAGTGCAGGTTATGCACATCCATTCTATCATGCTGCTAAAAGACGTAACTGCTTCCATCCAGATACCACACTAAATGTCAAAATAAATGGATCATGGCAAGAAACTACTATTGGTGATCTTGTTGAAACATATCTTACTGATGATGCTGATGATGAGTATGATGATGGGTCTATTGTACAGGATATTTCTGATCATCCTGATATTGAAGAAATGAAAGTTCCGAGTATGAATGATTCTGGTCAACGAACTATCGAAAATGTTACTCATCTGAGTAAGCATGTTGCTCCTAATCATATGGTTACTATTGAAACAGATGATGGTGATGAATTGGTTGTTACACCTGATCATAAGATTCCTGTAAAAGGTGATGATGAATTGATTGTTGATAAAAAAGCTCATGAAATTGAAACTGGTGATCAATTGTTCGATTATGGAACAGAAAAAATTAATGAAGTACAACAATATCAAGAAATTGATATCCTAAAACAACTATTACAACTAGATCATGACATACCTATTGAAAATATTATGATTAGAGGTATTGGAAAAGATAGAGTGTATGAATTATTTACAGAAGCTCTAAAAGAAGATTGGGAAGGTAGGTTCTATCCACTAAAGTCTACCGTAGAATACCTAGGTATTAACAAGAAAACACTATCTAATTATCTCTATAGAGACAGCGTACCACTTACCGTTCTTACAGAATTATACGATGATGGAGAAGAATTACGTGACCTAATTCCAAAAGATGTAAACATTGGCGTTAAAAGAGATAATGTAGATTCTCCTCGATATGTGACAATAGATGAAGAACTAGCTACGCTCATTGGATACTATACAGCAGACGGATATAACAGAAGAAAAAAATACGCTAATTCTGATGAAGAATCTATTGTAAATCAAGTTGACTTTGCAGCTATGGAAGAAGAAACGAGAGAATTTATAATTAATACAATCGATAAGAAGTTTAACGTATCTAATCCGTACACAAATGACAACCGTATTACTGCGTCTAGTACGATGATTAGATTCTTTTTCGAAGATATAATTAATGCAGGCGACAATTGCTATGAAAAGAGAGTTCCTTGTATAATTAAAGAATCTTCTGATCTAATTAAAGGTTCTTATCTAAATGGATATATTAGTGGGAATGGGTCGAATGATGGCGTTAAATTGAGCTTTTTAACGACAAGTAAAGAACTTAATGATGATATAACATCAATGCTAAGTGATATGGAATATAAATTTAAGACTCATGAGATTGGAGAAATCTACCTTAGAGATGCATTTCCCAATTTCTATGAATTAGATGATGATAGTGTTAGCAGCGAAGCATATAGAACAATAATTGGACAGGAAAGTAGTAAACATATTGTTGAAAAATATAATATTCATCTTTCAAGAAAGCGCGGAGATTACAAAAAGAATTATTCAACTTTAAAGGTTATTAATACAGAATATATTCAGAATAGCTCAGATGTAGTTTATAACTTAACCGTAGAGTCTACAAATATGCTTCAAATGTCAAGAAAACTTAGCTATCAGTGCGATGGAGATGAAGACTGCGTTATGTTATTAATGGATAGTTTATTGAATTTTTCGCGTGCATATTTACCAGATCAGAGGGGTCGTAATATGATGGATGCTCCGATTGTAATGTCAGCAGTAATAGATCCAGAAGAGATAGATGACGAAGCACATAACGTAGACATAGATAACGAACACACAGAAAGATTCTACAAACAAACGCTCAACGCACCAAAAACAGACAAAACAGCCGTAACAATAGCAGAAGACGTACTAGACGACCCACAAAACTTCAACCACGTATTAGAAACAACAAAATTCGACGCAGGACCAAAAAATACATCATACAAAAACATGGGAACAATGGACGATAAAACACAATCACAATTAGAACTAGCACAAAGAACAAGAGGAATAGACGAAAGAATCGTAGCAAGCTCAGTAGTAGAAAAACACTTCTTCCCTGATATTATCGGAAACTTAACAGCATTCTCAAAACAACAAGTATACTGTACAGGTTGCAAATCAAAACATAGGAGAGCACCAGCAAGCGGAATTTGTAAAACAGAAGGATGTGATAAAACACCAAACCTAACAGTATATGAAGGAATGGTTAATAAATACTTAGATATGGCCCAAGAAATATCAGAAGAATATAATTTAGATAACTACACGAAACAAAGATTAGAAGCATTATCTGATAGAATTGATAGTTTATTCAATGATGATAAATATGAACAATCTGAAATGTCAGACTTTTTTAAATAAAAATTTTAAATATTAATTATGTTTTTATTTTTTTTAATAGTACTACTTTATTCAATATAAATTAATTTTTATTTTTGTATTTTTAATAGCTTTTCACGAGTTTCTTCTTTTACGAATAAACATTCGTCATGTTCTGTTGCTGGCGTCGGATATCCTCTTTTATACTCATCTTCTTCAAATTCAAAGTGAATTTCATATTCTTTCATATATTGTTATATGTTATGGATATTTGTTTATTTCTAAAAAATATTTTGTATTATTAAATAATTTAAATATAATAATTATAATTTTTATATTTTTTTATGTATTATTAAAAGTAGTAAAAATAAATTTATGTTATTATTAAATTTATATAATTATCTATTATGTTAAAGGATGGTTTAATCCATTTGATTTTGTTGAATTTTCAATTATTTCATCAGGAATACTAGAATCAAAATCTTCATTATGATCATAAAAATTAATATTCATTTTAAAATCAACACTTTCGTTACGATCACTAACAGAACCTTCAATAGTATGATTAAGAGTATTTAATGTCTCTTTATCAACTTCTTCAACAATAGTAACTTGATCAAATGAGGGTCCGAAAATACTATCTATATCTATTCCGTTAAATTCATCTTTAACGGCTTCCATTTCAGAACCTGTTAACTCTGTTTCAACTATTATAATATCATCTTTTTTATTGATATTTACATCACCATAATAATATTGATCTGTATTAACATTTTCTTCCATGTTCCATATATCTTCTATTGTTTCATCTTCTATATCTTCTACAGATAATTTTTCCCAATCTTCACCATCTGTATCTNTATATACATATTCTTCATCATAATATGCTTCAAATGTTGAATGTGAAGGTCTTACATTATCAATTTCACTCATATCATATTTCACATGAGCTTCTTTAGAATTAATATTTATTTTGCTTTCAATATTCATTCCTATTTCCTCACGTTCTGTTAATATATTCATATTCATATCCATTTTATATGTTTCTAAAGATTCTTCTGCATATTTTCTTTCCTCAATAAATTTATCAAATTCATTTTCTTCCATATCTCCTGTTAATTCACCTTCAGAAGGTTCTCCAAATAATATAAAAATAACTATAAATAACAATATCAAACAAACTAAAAGCGTTATAACTTTTATTAAATTTTCATTTATAATATAAATATTATTGATATAACATTAAAAATTTACTGAAACTAATTAAAGAACTTAATATATAAATTAAAATACTAATAATTTATAGTAAAGTACTATTTATATATAGTAAGTTAATAAATTAAAAAATAATAAATTTAATAAACCATTACTTTTATACATATACTATGGATAATAACCGAATGTTTGAAGATTTAATTAAAAATGGCGTTGAATTTAGAACCACGACAGGAAGCAGATTTATTATAACTAATCATCCAGAAAAAAATGACATTAATATTGTAAAGTATATAAATGTTATTACAGATGTAGAATATAAAAAAGAAAGAGAAGTAATTGAAAAATATATTAGATCTGGTTATTGGAGAGAAAATATACCTTTAGATAGTGAAACTCATAGATAATTATTAATTTTAACCATTTAGATATTCATCCATTTCTTCAAGACTATCTTCGATATTATAATTTTCTAATTTGAAGTTTTTCATCCATTTCGTAGCCCATTCAAATATTTGTTCACGTGCTTCCTCTGTTCCAATTTTATCACATCTAATATGTTTATATTCTCCAAAAGTAACATTTGTACCAATTTTAGCTCTACCGTACCATTCCATTACTTCTTCACCATTAACATAACCATATGTTGTATAACTAACATACATTCTTAATTCATATTTGTTGTGTTTCCAAACTATTAATGTTTCAGGAACCATTTTTCCTTTTCGTATATTTTCTACAGACCAATCTTTTAAATCGTATTTATGCATATAATAACATAAACTAGTTTTAATGTTAAAAGTATTATGTATAAATCTATTTACTTCTTAGAGCTTTCAATAAGGCAATTTTAAATGTGAAATATATGAAGTATACTAATAGAAAGTGAAATTAATATTTGCGTTAGTATTCTCTATCCATTATAGAATAATTAAATATAAATAGATGGTCCTATTATGGTATTCTATGGGAGAACCATATGTCTCGCATACGAACATTGTAGTTACTCGTAGTATCGATAATGGTACGGATCTTATGGAATTTTGGCATTTAGAATCATGTTATTTTAATAATTCAATTGAGTATGATAATGAAGAACCAGAAATAATCCTTCATTGTCATATAGCAAACAAAAATGTGATCAAAAATAAATGTGGTATTCCTACTTCCGACCAGAAAAGTGCTTATTCTTCTTGCAGATTTAATGAAGCACCAAACGAAATTCAGAATAAATTCATTGAGAGACTTGATGAAATGAAAAAAATGTCTAATAATATTTCGTGAATAACCACGACCCTTGAGTTCGGAGTGATTCACTCATACAAAATACTTATGTCTCTATATATAAAATATTTCTTATTATATAAAAAAACAGCGTGAGTACCACGGCCACCATGCGAAGGGTACTTCACTTAATTATACTATATCAAGAGTTATTGGATAATCCCATACTTCTCCTTCAAATGCTTTAACAGCAGCTACAATTGTAAATATTGTATCTAATAGTGGGAATATAATAAATCCAATTAAACCTATTAACACAAAAGATAAGATAACAGAAATTATTATCCAAATTGTAAATGATATCTGCCAGTTTAGTGCCGTTAAAGCATTTTCTTTGACGAATTCATCACTCGATACAAAATAAACTATTGCAGGACCTATAATCCACGTAAATAAAGCCAAGATATGAGTTAATCCAGCTAAATTATTATTATCACTATCATTAGAATTGTCCTGTGTGTCATCTATAGATTTATTTTCTATATTATTATCCATATTTTCTATTAACTCTGTGAACTACCTCGGGGTCAAGCCCCGAGGCACTCTCCCTCTACAACCTGTAGAACCATCTGTTTGAATAGCTGAAACCGTATATGTTCCTTCTTGTACTAATTCTATATTACTAGAAATAACTCCCCCATTTTCAAAACTAAATGTTTCTGTTTCTCCATCTGGTTTTTGAACTATTATTTCTTCAACGTTTTCATTTCATAAAACTTCAATTGATAGTTCTTCGTTATCTACTGTCGTGTCTATCGTGGCATCTGTTGTTTCACTCGTTGATAAATCATCTCCACCAAGATCAAAAACTAGCGTGGCTGACAAGGCGACAAGTCCTACGGTAACAGCTACTACTAATATAATACTAATTACAGGACTTACACCTTTATCTGAAAAAGATTTCTGTAAATATTTTTTAATCATTATTAATTAATATACTTATAATACTATATTTTTAATGGTGTATCATTTTTGAATATTTTAAATAACTGTGAAAAGAAAACAATTGGTTTATTACAAATGCAATTCCAAAAACAGATGACTTTAATGATCATACTTATGATAGTTCCTCTGATTTAAATCTTCAAAATCCTTTCATGGTTAACTATGATTTTAACTTAACTTAAAATTTTTTATTATTAATAAAAAAGTATTTAAGTATTTAACGTAATCGGAACAATTAAAACCATAAATAAGAAATATAAAATATGAATGAAATATATGATAAATACTTTGATTATGGTCCATCAATTGGACAAGATATAAATATCAAATATACACTTGTTGCTGCTGCTTCATCCTCAAATGAAGAAGTTAAAGGTACTATTAGAAAAGCAAATGATACGAGATTAATTGTTGAGTTGAATAATAAAAATAGACCAAAATTCAAAATTAAAGAAAGATGGGGTGGTCTTCAAGTCCACGCTAATGGAGGAAGACTTGGACCCGTACAAGATATAATTGAACGATGAATTCATTAAGAAACAAGGCGGATACCTCGGGGCTTGACCCCGAGGCAGTTGACTGTAATGTAGGACAATCTAGATCCATTGTTTTAACGGCTACTGCAATAGCAGATATTGAAGGTGAATTAATTAAATTAGGTAAAAATATTTAGGTGAAGAAGAATACGCACCGTTTTCTCATAAATAATTATGCAATAGTTATTTATTTATAATATAAACTACATATTTTTAATATGTATATAAAATCATTAATTTATTTACATAGAAATAAATTTACGACAATAATTAAGAATATAATGCTTGGATTATTTTTTACATTATCATCAATATTTATAGTACCTCTTGTTATTTTATTAGGCTATTATATAACATTATCAAAAAGTGTTATAAATGATAACAAAGTACCAGAATTCAAATTGATATTTTTAGGTAATTATTTAGTTAAAGGATTAAATTATGTTATTTTATTAGTATTATTTTTATTACCCCCATTTATTTTTATACCGATGTTAAATTCAGTATCACAAAGTAATGGTTTTATTACGGATATTTTTATATTAGTTGGAATATTTTGTTTTATTATTTTTATATTATCTTTATATATATTTCCTTTAGTTTATATGAAATATGTTGATACAAAATCGATTAAATCTTCTTTAAGATTACAAGAGTTATTACTTATATCTTATAATTATGAATATATGTTTATGCATATTAAAAATTATTTGTTAGTTTTTATATCTATTTTTGTATACTTATTTATAATTACAGATATATTGGTTATAAATATAATTATTGCAACTATTTTTATTTTTTATATATTAAATATTTATCACTATAACATATCTAAAACATATTCTCGTATTGATTGTGAGTTTTATCATTGAATAATTGAAATTTTGTGAGAATAAATTCAATACTTTTTTATCTACCTATGTCTATCTTTCATATAGAATATGAATAAAAATACAGAATATAATCTACATGTTACATGTTGTGGTAAAATACATTTAGATACGGAAATTATAACTAGTAGTTCGTTTAATGGTAAGAAAAAATCAAATATTAATTTTGAAATTGATACCATGTTAAGTGGGACAGAAGCTGTTGAGTATTTATCTCATATTATATATTTAACAATAAAATATGATAACAAAAAACAGATTTTTTATAATTCAATTGAACCGTGGATTCCAGAAGATTGTATTTATGATAATTACAATCTAAATAATATTAACTTTCATAGAAATGTTAATGTTGAATTAAATAGTGAAAAATTGTTTTATGCTGCCGTAATTTTATATATTAAACAATATAATGAAGACGATTCAATTGATGAGATTATTGATATGATCAAAAATATAGATATTAAACTAATAAACAATTCAACAGAGTATTGTAATTCACTACAAGATTATGAATTTGAAACTATCAATTGTACGAATTCTGATGATATATTATTAGCTGAAAACGTAATATTTAATGTTGAAAAATTACTTAGTCCGTAACGTTATTTATTAATTAATAGATTGTACTTTCTTAATATTTTCACTCGTTTTAATAGAGGATTCTAATAACTCAATATTTTCCGTTAAAGAATATAGATTATATTTACCATCTATAAAATCTTTAATTTGCGTAATAATATTATAAAATAGATGACTATCTCGTTTATTTTCTTCCATTTGTATATAATCTTCTGATAACTCATAAAACCAATCAAACAGTGAAATAAACGTTTTTTGATATATATCTGTTTCAATAAGTGATTTACATAGGCAAAGATAATAATCTAAATCAGTTTCGGGTATTTCAATGTTGCTTTTAGTTACGTTAGGAATTACTTTATTCTTAAAAACGATAGTGAACGAGTTATTCATAAAGTATGATTAGCGTTTAATTGACTTATATGTTTTGATTTGTTTATATAATGACTATCTAATTTGATCTAAAAACGTTTAGAGGCCCGTTAATAAGCAATTTATACTAAAATAAAATCTCTCGTATTTTTTATTATTCTGTGTAAATCATTATTTAAAATAGTTTAAATATAGTAAAAATCTACAGAAACTTTATATTACACCTCTACTATTATTTTAATATTCAATGAGTAAAAAATTAACTTATCAATCTAAACATGACCGTTTTATTAAAGAGTTTTCGAATTATAATGTTTCATTTCCAAATAAACCAAGTAAAAAAATTATGAATAAAGTAGATAATACTAGCACAGATATTAGTTTTGTAGATATTTTTTATGATATGGGTAAAGGCGAATTTCCAAACACTACTAATGAAATATTTTTACCTCCTAAACAATCTAATTTTGCACAGAAAGTATATGAATTAAATAAATCTAAACAATCTCCTGAATTTACAGAAGATTATAAAAAGGGATGGTTATATAGAGCAAGTATTGCATGGCCATCATTTGTAAGAGATATACAATTTTATTATTTAGTTTTAGATAAAATAGAAGAAGGTATATTTGAAAATGCTACATATTCTCCTGAAGCAGACGTTCAAAAAGGAGTTGATTGTGAACTTGTATATAAAGGAAAACATTATTATATTAATTTACATGTAGATAGTAAAAAATCAAGAAAATATCTATATAATAAAAAGAACTACAGAGAACATGACGAAACATACCCTGAAATACATTTAACGGTTAATTGGTATGATTCTCGTAATAATAATGTTGAAACTAAGGGTGAAAAATTATGGTTTTATTCTGATAAACATATTCAAGATTTAATAAATAAAATAGAAAAATTAGATAATTAGAAAAATTTAATATATTATATATTAAATAATATAATAATGAATACTTATTTAGTAGCATATTTAACACTAATAATTTTATTTATAATATTTATTTTATTTATATATAAATACTATAAAAAAGAAAATAAAACAGATAAAAATTGGACTATAGATAAAATACAGAAATTAGATCCATATACATTTGAAGACCTAATAGAAGAATTATGGCGTGAAAAAGGATATAAAGTAACAAAAACAACGAAAAGTCGAGATGGAGGAATAGATGTGTATGCTACAGACTGGTCAAATAATATCTATGGGATTGAAGTGAAAAGATATTCAGGTAAAAATAAAGTTGGAAGACAAGAGATACAACGATTATCTGGTGCTATACTACAACATGATTGTAAAAAAGGAATACTTGTTACAAGTAATAAATTCACAAAACCTGCTAAAGATGCAAGTAATAAATTAAATATAAGATTAATAAATGGTGAAGAAATAACGGAAGAATTAAATAAATATGATATTTAATTAATACTTATCAGCATCCCATTCTCTATCACTAACTTCATTATCCCATGCTCTATTAATACACATTTCTATTGTATATCCTCGCTTTTCTGCAAACGAATCTAATACTAATATAATATTTGATAATGCTTCTAATTCAGCTTCTTCACCGACTCTATCTTCATCTAATCGAATACCTTGACGTTGTTTTAAAACAGACCGTGTTAATTTACCATAATGTATAATAAATTGCTCAAAATGATCTTCTTTAATAGAGTTATATTCTTTTGATCTATCGTATGCTTTTTGATAATCAATGCCTCTAATACTACAAAAATCAGCTAAATAGACTAAAATATCCCCCATTGAATCTATTTCTTCATCTATTGGTTCAGAATTTAAATCAACGGATTCTACTAATTCTCCAAATTCTTCAGCAACACCCATGAAAGGATTAACATCTGGTTGTTCTCCAAAATTTTCTCTGCTCCATTCTCCAACTTCGTTTTGTAATTTTTTAAATAAATTCATAATATGTATTACAGACTAACTCAATATATAAATAACGGTTATTATAAAATTATTTATTTTAATTAATTTTTATATTCCCATCATCATCATATTCAATGTATTCTGTAAATATATCTATAGCTTCTGTTGGAGTGGAACCTTTACAAGGTTTTTCAAGTTCATCACTATTTACTATCCAAGCATATTTTTCAGTATCTGTTTTTGTATATCTAACTAGTACACGTTTTAATTTAAAATTAATTTCTATATTTTTGGTTTTTTAATATCATATCATATTATTATATATTGTTATACTAATAATTTTTTAATTATAATTTATATATAATTTATTTTTATGTTCTATGTTAAATCGTAACACTAATAACACATTAATATTAACTTTATTATATGTCGAATCAATTCCGTACACAAAAATACAATGCAGAAGATATTAATGAAGAAGTTTATAAAACAGCAAGAAAAATAGCTGCCCAATCAGGAGAATATGTAAATCCAGATGGAACAACAAATGGTGAAAATATAACCGAATATATTAGTGAAGAATACTTTAATATTGAATCATTTAAAAGAAGAAAAGATATTGAACAAAAAAACATGAGAAAAAACAATCTTGAAAGAGAACGCGTATATCAATATACAGGAGATATAGATTGTATTGTTTCTATGTTATCTAATAAAGTTACGGGGGGTTTTGTAGTATTAGAAGTTATTAATGGTAAAGTAGTAACTTGTGAAAAATATGATTTTAATCGTAAAAAACAAGCTCAAGCAAAAATGTTACAAATTCAAAAACGAATTTGTACAGAATATTAAATAATTTTATTATTTATAATTATTACATAGAATAACAAGACTTTTAAACTATAATTTATTTCTATAAATTATGGTTGAATTATATAAACCAATTGAAATTAATGAGACTATAATAGAAAACGGTGATGAGATATATAAATTATCTTGTGTTGACTCATTTATACTGTGTAATTCTAATCTAAAAGCCGTAGATGAAATATCAAATAATAAAAATAATAAGTTTACTAAATTAAAAGTTAATAATATTAATATTAAAGGTAAAGAAATTAAAGAAAAAGAAAAAAATGAGATAGCTGTTATTAATAATTTAGATAATATAATAGACAGAGAAACTTATATTTGTTTGTTTGATTATGATAAACATGAAAGATTTTATGTAACCGTTAATAAATTTAAAGAGTATTATGGTACTATACTTTTTTCAACGAAGAATTAAACCCTTCTATATCATATAATTTTTTAATTAATTTTTCTTTCTCTTTTGTATCTTCTAATGCTATTTCTAATACTTCGATAATATTAGAAACAGGTTTAATATCTACCATATTTTTATATTTTTCTTCTATCATAACATCATCTTTATTTGATTTTGGTATAATAACCGTATCCATGTTAGATTTAGCTGCTGCTTCAATTTTATATGTAACTCCGCCAACAGGAAGAACATCACCTCTAACGCTAAGGCTCCCAGTCATAGCAACATTTTGTTTAATTCCAATTTTAGATAATGCACTTATTACGGCAGTAGCTACGGTTATACTAGCTGAATCTCCATCTACACCTTCATAGGTTTGAACGAATTGTATATGTATGTCATTTTTAGATATATCGTAATCAAGATCTTTTATGATTGCACTTACATTAGAGATAGATTCTTCTGCAATTTCTTGTAGTTTACCTGTTGAAATTATTTTACCTTTATTTTGAGTTTTAGATATTCGGCTCATAACAGGAAGTAATATTCCTGAATCTTTACCCATAACAGCTAATCCATTTACCCTTCCAATTTCTATACCTTCATTTTTAGATATATTATATTTATTTTTCTTTTCAATAGATTTATCAGTATATTGTTGTTCAATACTTTTTGATTGTTCTTTAGCTTTTAAAACATGTTTTTTCATAACATACTGTGAATTATCATTTTTAGCTACGTCTCCTGCTGTTCTTATAATACCACCTAGATTTCTAAGTTTTAACGTTAATTTCTCTTTTTCACCAGATCTTCTTTGTGCTTCAAGTATTACTTCTCCAATAGCATTTTTTGTGAAATGCGGAATACTTCCATCTCTTTCAACTTCCTGTGCAACGAAACGAGCAAACTTTCGTCTCATTTCTGGTGTATCATTAATTTTATCATCCATATATATTTCATATCCATATCCTTCAATTCTATCTCTCAAAGCAGGATGCATATTTTCAATAGCATCCATATTTCCTGCTGCTACAAGAATAAAATCGGTTGGTACAGGTTCAGTCTGAACCATTGCTCCTGAAGATCTTTCTGACTGTCCTGTAATTGAAAATTCACCTTCTTGTATTGCTGTCATTAACTTTTGTTGTGATTTAACATCTAAAGTATTAATTTCATCTATAAATAATACACCTTTATGTGCTTTGTGAATTGATCCAGGTTCAACTCTTTCATGTGATGGCGTTCCCATTCCACCTGATTGAAATGGGTCATGTCTTACATCTCCAAGTAATGCTCCATCATGAGCACCACTAGCATCTTCAAACCGTGGTTTTACTCTATCACTATTATCAACTAATAAATTAGGTATTTGATTTTCTTCATTTGATTGTATATATCTAAATACAAACCAAATAACAGCAGCGACTAATATAGAAAGTAATATTGACCCTGATAGAATTCCATATATAATAACAACAGCCATAATCATATATTTCAATGAATTTTGTGCTTTCTTTTTACTTTCTACTTCATTTTTGTAAGCATCTATTATCTGTTGACCTTTTCCAGCAGGAACTGTTCTTATTATTGGTTCTGTATCATCTTCTTCATTTTCATATACAAGTATATCTTTCAATGATTCTTTAGGCATTATTTCTGTCATTGCTTTAGATAACATTGATTTACCTGTTCCTGGTGATCCAATCATCATCACATGTCTGTGTTGTTTAGCAGCTTTTTCAATAATTTCACGGGCAAAATCTTGTCCAATAACTTGATCTAATAATTTATCTGGAACTTCTATATCTTCACTTGTTTCTATATCTAATCCTCCAATCAAGTCATTATTTTCGTTTATTTCACTATTCTGATCTTGATTTATAGTTATATCATTTTCTTTCATAATTTGATCATCTATATTTGTTAAAATACTTGATTTATCGTTAATTAAACGATGTTTTTTATATATAAAACACTTTTGGTTTTTACTATATTATTATAGTAATATAATTATAAATTTTTTAACGAAAAGAATAAAACTACAAAAGTACAAATACAATATGTTTATGAATTACATACAAATATCAGATAAACAATTTAATATTTTTACAAATAAAGAAAATATAGAATTAATAGAAAATACAACAGGTTCAAAATTAAAAATAGACCAAAACTCCAAAATTATTGAAGTTAATAATGAAAACAAAATTAATAAATTATTAACAATAGATATTTTAAAAGCTATAAATTCAGGTTTTAATATTCATGATGCTATGGATATATATTATTCTAATCTTAAATTTAATATAATAAATATAAATGAATATACAAGAAATAAAAAAGATAGAAAAAGACAGATAGGAAGAGTTATAGGTAAAAATGGTCGAACAAAAGAAATCATAAGTGAACTATCTAATACTAATATAAATATTTCAGATCAAGAAATATACCTAATAGGGAAATATGAAAATATTAAATTAGCTAGAAAATCAATAATTAAATTATTACGAGGATCTCCACATTCTAAGGTCTATCATATTTTAGAACAAAATAATTTATCTAGTTCTGATCCAAAAAAAGCATTTAATTATAAAAAACAATAAAATTTAAATATCTAATATATATTTATATTATTATGTTATCTAAAAAAGAAGCAAGAAAAAAAGCTGAAAAAGGTCTTCGATTTGACTTTGGAGGAAATTTACTACATTTAGGAAAATTAAGATACTGTAAAGAAACAAAAAATTATACTTGTTTTATATTAATTTCATATCCAAGATTACCTCAATCAGAAGATGAAGAATTATCATATGATAACTCTAAAGTAGTTGGAGAAATCACAATTAATGCAGAAACTCATGGGATATATCATACACCAGAAAAATTTATACATGATAGAGTTGGAGAAATTAAAAAAGAAGGTGAAGTTAAATTTAATAAATATAAATAATTATTTATATATTAAAGTTATTTCAAAAGAATCTTCACCTATTATTTCTATTTTATTATCTTCTTTTTTATTTACTTCATTATCTGTATTACTAATTTTATCTTTAATAATTTTATCTGTCTTAATTATTGTATTTGATGTATTATTATTTTTATTATCTAATTCAATGATATGTTCTTTATTTTCATTTGTCTCTTGATAGTCTATTTTAGATATATACGAAAACATAAACAAATTGCTTGAAAAACCATACTCCATTTCAGATATTAATTCTAATTCTCCAGAATCAGTTATATTATAATCAGGTTCTCCAAATAATGGTTCAAAATCAGTAAGTTCTGTTATTTCATTTTCATTAAATTTTTTCGTATGCTTATTTTTATTTTCATCTTTTTCAATTTCAATTATTCTTTCAATTTCAGCTTGATTATCAGATATCAAAATTTCCGTATCTATAGTATCTCCTGATTCGTATTCAATAGTTGATTCTAATTGATCTAATTCTGTACTTAAACCATTGTCAAATTCACTTTCAAATTGTATATCTTGCTGTTCAATAATTTCTTCAATAGGATTTGAACCAAGAAATGCAAAAGACGTGGAAAATATTATTAATATAATTATTATATATGAAATCGTCAATCCTATTTGTTTCAGTTTAATTTTCATTTATTAGTAATTATATTTTTTATATTTATATATTTATAGGTTCACCTATAGATTTCCTCTTTATAATTTCTATCATGATATGGAGAATTTTCAAGTGTTCCAATATATAATGATTCAATTGAATTTTTATTACCAAAAGACACGTTCACGCTACCATTATCTTTATTATAGTTATTAAATTGATCAATAGATCCATCTACAACAACTGGACCGAAATTAGAATTAAATTCAGTCTCAGGTATTATTATAAACATATGTTCTGCTTTATTTTTATTATCTGATACAGTACCATGAACCATCTTAACGTGTTTGAAATGTTCTTTTAAATCTAATCTAATATTTGAATTTATCCGACCACAGTTATTCAAAGAAGATATATTATTGAAATTAAAATTTATTTTATCATATATTTCTTTATATAGTTTTTGAGTATTCATTAGTATATATTATTTAATTAATGGTTATAAATATATTGATTATAAAAATTTATTAAGATTCATTCTGATACTTCACTTGCTCTTTGTTTTTCTAATTCTTGTTCAAATCTTTCCGTCCAGTTTTTATGATACCATTGAGCTATAACGTAAACAATTATACCTAAACCTATAACCCATAGTATTAATGAAAATATAAATGGTATTATAGTGTTTATTGGAGGTTGTATAATTGAATATAATGCCATTGTTATAATACTCGTTATAAATATGCATCCTGATAAAATCATTTTATTTTTCATATATAGAATTAATTTTTATATGTAATTAATATATTGGTGTTTGAAAAGAAAAATAATAAATACATTGGTTCGTAAATATATAATATGGGTAATTCAGATATAAGAAATATTGCACATATTGAAAAAGTTGACGAAGAAAAAATAATTGGTTCTACGGTAGCAATCGATGCACCCAATTGGTTGTATAGATATATAAAAACAACGACTAAGTACACAAATAAACAAGCATATAAAGATAATGAAGGTAACTTATTACCTAATTTAATTGGCGTTCCAAGAGGATTATCAAAAATTCTTGAATTAAATTTAAAACCTATTTTTATATTTGATGGAATTAGTCATGATTTAAAAGAGAATGAATTAGATGAAAGGAGGAAAAAACGAGAAGAAGCTGCTAAAAAAGCATCAGAAGCTAATGACGAAATACAAAGATCAATATATGAAGCTCGGGCACAACAGATAGATAAAGATATTATTGAGACTACAAAGGAAATGTTTGATATTTTGAATATTGATTATATGGTAGCACCTTCTGCTGCTGAAGCACAAGCATCATACATGTCTAAGAGTGATGAAATAGATTATGTTATATCTGAAGATTATGATTGTTTATTATTTGGTTCAGAAAAAACCGTTAGAAAATTTACTAAATCAGAAAAAACTATTGAAATAATGAATTATCATAAAACATTACATAATTTAAACATTAACAAAAAACAATTAATAGTAGCTTCTTTATTATGCGGTACAGATTATAATGAAGGAGTATATGGTATCGGTCCAAAAAAGAGTATAAAATATGTTAAAGAATATGATAATGTTAAAGAAATCAAAGATGAATATGATATTCAAAATTTTGACGAGATATATAAGTTATTTAGTAATTATGAAATAAATAATGATTTTGATCAACCTAAAACGCCTAACCCAAATGTTGATAATTTTAAAACATATTTACGTGATAAAGGAATTAATTTAGATTATATAGATAATACAATAAATAAATTAGAAGAAAAACAGACACAAAAAAGTTTAGATAATTTCACATAATTTAACTTCAAATTCATTAACAAATGCACCTTTAATGTAGTTATTTTTATTATAATTTTGTTCTAACCATTTACAAACAAAATCACCTTCATATTCTTCTTCAACAGAATAAAAATTTGTATATATATAGTCACGGGTGCGAATATGTTTAATAATATCATTTACAATAGATCCTTGCGGATATAATTCTGATAGTCTTGTTGGTCTTTTCGATATAACCTCATTAGGTTCTAATGTAGGATGAGTATAAATATCACCAGTTTTAGGATCTGGTATTAATAAATTAGGTTCTGATGGTACATATATAGTACAGTGTAATATATTATTTTCAAATCCTAACATGAAACTAATCGTTCCTTTATTTTCAATTTTTATTAATTCTATTTCTTCTGTCCATGTTTTATGTTTTATAACGTGTTTAATCTGTATTTCCACGGTGTTCTTTGTACTCTCATCTACTAAGCTCTGCATCCAATTACCTTTCATCAATTCCCCCTGTCTACTTCTCTATACAAACCAATATGTTATAAAAGTTCTTGCCAACAGTTTAACAATAATGAATGTATATTACAAAGATTTATTATTGTTTTATATTTTGAATTAATGATGTATTTTTCCTTTCCATCCAATATATTGTAAATTCATCATAATCTTGTTTTTTAACAATAGTCCAATTTTCTTCCTCGTATTCTGGAAAATAAGTATCTCCTTCATATTCTGAATGTATTTTAGATATAATTAATTCAGTTGCTATTGGTAAAAATAAGTTATATATTTTTTCACCACCTGAAATATATACATCTTCTTTATCTATTTTATCTTGTATTTCTAAAAATTCTATCACGTTTGAAACAGTATATACATTATTATAATCATACACTAATTCTTTATTTCTTGTAAAAACAATATAGTCTGTATTGCTCTTTGGTTCAGGTGTACTTTCAAATGTTTTTCTACCCATTACAACGATATTTCCTTCTACGGTATTATGATAGTGATCTAAATCTTCTTTAATATGCCAAGGTAAATTATTATTATTTCCAATAACATTATTTTCAGAAACAGCAGATATCATTAATATATTCATGTATATCTACTTTTTAGTTTAGTATAATATATAACTTATTTAAAAATTATGTTATTATAAATTATTATATATATTTAAATCTTCTATAGGTTTCGTATAAGTATTTTCTATCATTTTATTTATTGTATCTTCTTCATTCACGTTATTAATATGTCCACCCAATAATAAAATTAAATCATTATCAAATTTAAATTGAGATCTATATATGTAACTATCAATATTCATACCGTAATTCATAAATTTAAATGTAGCATTAAATTTTTCTACTTTTATAGTTTTTTCAATATTTTTATTTGTTAAATTATATTTTTCTATTTTATCATGTACTTCAATTTCAAAATCTTGTAAACTATCTTCTAATCTTTTCGTTAAATCACTTATATCTTCATAAAATACAGGATTAAGTTCTTTATTGGCTATATTAGCAGAAGGCGTCGTAAAAATATTATATATACTTGATATGGTATTTGTATTTGATTTAATTGTATTATCTGTTTCTTTTGTATATGTTGTAAACCAAGATCTAATGATTAAATCTTGATTATTGTTCGATATTTTAATAGATTCTTCAATACTATAATTATCAAAATTTTTTAAACTATATTCTTTCTGATCAATTATATCCGTTTTAACTTCACCAGGATTAGAATTAAATTCTGTAATATCATCAATACAACCAGATAATAAAGTTAAACTACTACAACATCCAGTTATTAATAAAAAATCTCTCCTTTTCATTATATAAAATAATACATAATTACACTATATATTTTAT
>SL_4KL_010_BRINEDRAFT_10000141_pt1 | contig 32545 bp, 31 predicted proteins | sample SodLak_010_BRINE_2_FD_10664 | JGI IMG/M metagenome (IMG submission 10664) | reverse complement strand
GATTCGTGACGGCCCAACAGACCGATCGTACGGAATCCATGTTGCAGACTTGGCGGGTGTTCCGCAGCCGGTTGTGAGCCGGGCAGATGAGGTACTGACAAAGCTCAGAGAAGAGAAAGCGATCGAAGCAAAAGGCGGGTCTGACGGTGAACCTGTACAAACAGTGTTTAATCTTGGAAGCGGCCAGTTCGCCTCGGCAAATGGGACGACACACGCAGAAACAGCAGCAGCAACAGACCAAACTGAGGCACCAACAGCAACAGACCCGAAAGCGGAGGCGGTCATTGATGAGTTAGGGGAGGTTGACGTGAACAGCACCTCTCCGATCGAGCTGATGACCATGGTGCAAGAGTGGCAACAGACGCTTAGAGACCGTGACTCGTAAGCGCGTGTGACAGATTCTCACGACGTGCCAACGGCCACCGCGTATTAAGGGCATCTCAACGAATGGTATATCCGAGATGTACGATCGGATCCTCGTTCCAACAGATGGCAGTGATGCAACCGAAAAGACAGTTACACATGCACTCAAGCTTGCAGCAGACAACGATGCGACAATCCATGCACTGTATGTCATTGATAAACGGATCGTCCAAGCGGGGTCAAAAAAGCTACAGTCGGAAGTCCGCGACGAACTGAATACACAGGGGAAAAAAGCCGTCTCCGCGGTCCGATCGAAAGCGGAGGCAGCAGACGTCCCGGTTGAAACCGCAATTACGTCTGGAACTCCCGACAAAGAGATCGCAAGCTACGCTGAAGCAAACAGTATTGATCTCATAACGATCGGGACACACGGCAAAACACCACGAGAGAAACTGCAATCACTTGGCAGTGTCTCCGAACGTGTGGTCGATTCAGCATCGTGTCCTGTGCTTGTGGTAAAGTAAATAATACGGAAATGATTTGGAATGTTGCTGGCAGGTATACATTTTAATAGGAGCAACTATACGGGCTGCATACCTCCGTACTCGTATGGAAGCTCAGCGCAACGGTATTTATTATTTACTTGACGAGTTTCCACTGACAATTACCATCATTGACACGGACGGGACTATTCTATGGGTGAATAAATCATGGACGCTGTTTGGGGAGCAAAACGGGCTTGCCCCCAGCTACAGTGCCGTTGGAGACAACTATTTAGAAATAACAGACGCGGCACGGGTTCAGTCTGCTCAAACGGTCTCACGTGGTATTCGATCGCTCTTAGATGAGACGCGGACAGATAATACGTTTACAACCGAGTATCCCTGCCACAGCCCAAATCGATCGAGATGGTTTCGGCTCTGTGCAGTGGCGAGTCAGATCGATGGGCAAAGCTGTGTGTTGATCGCTCATCAAGAGATTACCAAAGACAAGATCACGGATACATTGCCGAAAGAGCAACAAGAACAGATCACATCGCTGCTTCGTGTTCTCTCAGATGGCGCTCGTATTGACAAAACCAAGTCAGAGCATATTACGTTTGATTTGCCGGATGGCATTCGGCAAAGTCAGTCATCAGAACGTACAGAACTCCCAGCAATCCACGAACAAGCGTACGGGCGATTGCTCACATATCAGATTCAACTGGATGAATCGGTTGAGGAAGCGATCATCAGTGCATTCTACACGCTTGGTTTTGAGGTCATGTCCGAACAGACTGTGTTAGAGGAGTGGGTTGACGTCGATGCGTTAGATCGGCTTCTCGCTGGCCCAACACCAGCGCGAGCAACAGTCCGGATTTGGGACCATCCGGTCGTGGTTACGCCAGAGACAGTGACGATCTATTCGCTGACACCGACCGGACGTTGAGCGCGTATGCGACCCGTGTGTTCAAGTAATCGGCCTGCAGAACACACAACTAATGAATACGCTGCTAGATTGGTATGTAGGGACTCAATTCAAAAGAGGGCCAGTGATACATGGATAAACACGACGAGTCGCCCACAATCACGCAGTTAGACGCAAAAACAGTTGACAGAATTGCAGCTGGTGAAGTTGTTGAACGTCCCGCATCTGTCGTCAAAGAGCTAGTCGAAAACAGTCTCGATGCAGGCGCCTCTCGGATTACGGTTGCAGTACAAAACGGTGGGAAGGATGGGATTCGGGTTCGAGACGACGGGCGTGGAATCCCGGAGGCAGAGCTTTCGATCGCAGTCAAGCCGCATACCACAAGTAAGATTCGGAAGCTAGCGGATCTCGAAGCAGGTGTTGGGACGCTTGGATTCCGTGGGGAAGCGCTTTCAACAATCGCTTCGGTCTCCCGGCTGACCCTTCGATCGAAGCCACGAGACGCGGTAGCCGGAGAGGAAGTTCATGTTGAAGGTGGGGATATCGGTGAGACACGCCCTGCTGGTTGTCCAACTGGAACCACTGTTGTTGTTGACGACCTTTTTTATAATACCCCTGCACGAAAGAAATTCCTCAAAAAAGATGCAACCGAGTTTGATCATATCAATACAGTGGTAACGCAGTATGCACTGGCAAACCCGGATGTTGCGGTATCGCTCGAACACAACAATCGCGAGCGGTTTGCCACAGATGGATCTGGAAATCTGCAGTCTGCAATTTTGTCAATTTATGGCCGAGAGGTTGCAGAGTCAATGCTTTCAATCGATGTCAAGCCAGACGTAGATGGAATCACACGGATTCATGGAATGGTAAGCAACCCCGAAACTAATCGGAGCACGCGTGAGTACCTTGCAACCTTTGTTAACAGTCGCTATGTCACCGCATCGATCCTTCGAGATGCCGTTATTTCCGGCTACGGCGGCCAATTGTCGAGCGATCGATACCCGTTTGCCGTGCTGTTTGTAACAGTCCCCCCAGATCGTGTTGATGTTAATGTACATCCACGGAAGTTGGATGTCCGATTTGACGCAGAAGAGGCGGTCACAACCGCGATCGAAACGGCTGTTGAGACAGCACTTGTTGATGCAGGGTTGATTCGATCAACTGCACCACGCGGTCGATCGGCACCCGAAGAGACCACTATCGCGCCGACAAGTCAACAGCCCACAGAGGGTACCGAAGTCGTCGGCGGTGCAGGGACAAAGCATCAAACAGCAGCGGCTGAACAGAAGCCGACCACCGACACAAAGACGGCACAGACGACACACACCAGCCGTTCAGCGTCTGATGAGGACACTCAGCAACGAACAGGTGACCATCGACAAGCCGAACCCACAGAAACAGAACCCAAAGAACCCACCGAATCAGCACAGACAACAACCCCTGATCAACCACACCCGACCGAACACAGCGAAGGTACAGACAGCCAACAGGGCGATCAGTCGGTCGAACGGGTCGACCCATCAGATCCAGCTGCGTGGGAAGTAACTGCTTCAACAACCGCTTCGTCGATCGAAACGCCAGAAACAACCGATTCACGACTGCCGGGTGAGAATGGCGAACCGAACAGAGAGAGTGAATCAAGCCGCCAAGACACAGAGCCCAATACGTCAGTATCGCGATCCAATCCTGTGACCCAGCAGACACTCGCGGGGTCGGATGCGACAGCGTCGCGATCGTATGAATCACTACCAGCGCTTCGGCTGCTTGGACAGCTGTACGAGACGTATATTGTTGCGGAGAGCCCAACTGGGCTCGTACTCATTGACCAACACGCCGCAGATGAGCGCGTTAATTACGAGCGGCTTCAACACGCCTTCGAGGGACAGGTGACTGCACAGGCGCTTGCGACGCCGGTTGAACTTGAACTAACCGCCCGTGAAGCATCACTGTTCGAGGCACACAGCGATTCGATTTCATCGCTTGGTTTTGCAGCAGAACGGATTGACGATCGCTGGATTCGAGTGAGCCAAGTTCCGGCAGTGTTTTCGAAAACGCTCTCTGCGGAACTGCTCCAAGATGTGTTGGTCTCATTTGTCGAGTCAACAAGTGCTGGCGAAAAGACTGTTGGAGATGTCGCAGACGAACTCTTGGCAGACCTTGCATGCTATCCATCGGTTACCGGGAATACATCACTCACTGAAGGCTCGATGTTTGAGTTGGTTGAAGCGCTTGATTCGTGTAAGAACCCGTATGCCTGTCCACATGGCCGACCAACGATCATCAAATTTGATCGGACAGATATTGAAGACCGGTTCGAGCGTGATTATCCAGGTCACGCCGGAGACCGGCGAAAAGAGTAACAGTCGGTTGTGCAACTGTCGTGTCGAGCGGGCACAAGAATAAGACCGTAACTGTCGAACGTAGGGTATGCATGTTCTTATTATCGGTGCATACGGCAGTGCTGGATCTGCCGTTGCAGAAACGCTCGCGCCACAGGTAGGCCCGGATGGAGCACTGGATCAACTCACGCTCGTCGATGATGGAGAACCCGGAGGCGGGCTGTGTATTCTTCAAGGCTGTATGCCATCGAAAGCAGTACTTTCGGCTGCAGGACACAGATATCAAGCTCGCGCTGACGAGCGACTTCGTGGGGAACCTGCGACGATCGATCTTGAGTCAGTTGTTGACATAAAAGACGATCAAGTGCTTGGCTTTGCGGAACATCGACGTGCGGCAATTCAGGACCTCACTGAGCAGGAGGGCGTGACATTTATTCATGATACCGCACAGTTTGTTGACGATCGTGTTGTCGAGGTTGGTGATGAACGCTTCAACCCCGATTATGTGGTCGTTGCAACCGGTTCAGCTCCGAACATTCCGAATCTGGATGGGATGGATTCAGTTTCGTATATGGGGAGTGCAGACGTTCTTGATGCAACGTCACTCCCGGAGTCCGGGATTGTCATGGGCTTTGGCTATGTTGGAATCGAACTCGTGCCGTATCTTGTTGAGGCAGGTGTCTCTGATCTCACGGTGATTGAGCACGATGAACGGCCGATTGATGAGGCGGACCCCGAGTTCGGAGACGAACTGCTTTCGCTGTATCGAGAGGAGTTTGGTGTGACCGTCTTGACCGAGACGCATGAGCGGCGTATCGAACAGACTGCCGATGGGGTTCGTCTCACTGTCGATCGAGACGGTGCGGAGGAGACAGTCGAAGCGGAAGAGCTCTTTTTATTCACTGGCCGACAGCCGAACCTCGATCGGCTCCAACTTGCACACACAACACTCTCGCCCGAGGAGGGGTGGGTTCGGCCAACAATGCAGGCGGCCGATGACGATCGAGTGTATGTTGTTGGTGATGTCAACAGTCGCGAACCGATCCTTCACGTTGCAAAAGAGCAGGGCTACACGGCGGGGGAAAATATTCTGCGTGCGATCGATGGGGAAGCGCAAGTTGCGTACGAAAATATCCATCACCATGTGATATTCTCAGGTGCGAGCGTCTATCCATTTGCCCGAGTTGGGCATACCAAAGCGAGCGCGATGGAGGCAGGCCATACCGTTGTTGAGGCAACCCGATGGGCAGCAGATGATGGTGTATTCAACGTGAAAGACATCCCATGGGGACTCGCGCGCCTGACTGTTGATGCAGACACTGGTGTTGTCCTTGGATATCAAGGCTTGCACGCGGACGCAGATACAATGGCAAAAACGATGCAGGTGATTATTGAGTTAGGATTAGATGTCCGGACAGTACCGGATCGATCGTATCATCCAACGCTTCCGGAGATTCTTGATGGGCTATTTCGCGAGACTGCGGCACTGGTTGAGTAAGCGCAGTCGCGTGGTGTCGCTACCACTCAATCTCATCAGGCTCGCTCGCTCTTTTCTGCTGCTCCTGAATCAGAACCGGAACCAAAGGCGTCTGCAAGCGTTCCGCGGACAGATTCAAATTCAGAGACTGCGTCCCTGAGTGCGTCGATTTCTTGGGTCGTTTCGGTATCAAGCGCCTCCAACTCCGATTGCAATGTGTTGTACTGTGTATCGAGTGCATCTATTGCATCGGTGTGCTCCGTCTTTGCTTGGTGGACTGTTGTCTCAATATCAGCGACGTCTGTTGTGAGGTCGCTAAGTTCGTGATCGACGCTATGAAGTTCTGTTGCGAGCTCTTCTGTAGATGATTCAACAGCCTCAATCGTATCAGCAAGCGAGAGCAACTCTGTTTCTACTGCAGTGGCGTGTTCATCGATCGTCTGCTCTAATCCGTTAATTGCGGCTTGTTGCTGTTCGGCGTAGCTGAGGAGTGACTCGTACTGCTCTAAGAACTCCTCAAACTGCGTGAGGTATGCTGAAAAATCAGCCATCCGGGCTTGTACATGCTGGAGCCTGATCTGTTCTGTTGGGCTGTATGACTCATCTAATGCTTTTCGAAGTGCAGCGAGTTCATCCGGTGAGTGTTCTCCAGTTTCGATCTCCGATACAAGCGCAGTGAGGAGCGATCCGTCAGTGTCTACAGTCGATGCTTCTGTCTCTTTGGCTCCCCCCGGCTCATCTGTCGACTCGAATGTAAGCGGTTCATTGTCGTCAGTATCGAATTCCACTGCGCCAGAGCCATCTGTGTTGACCGCTTCAGTGCCGTTAGTACCTGTTTTTGTAGTTGTCTCTGTATCCCATGCATCGTCGTCCCAACTCTCCGTTTGTTGTTCTCTCATTGGTATTTTTTGTGCGATCGTGGTGTCTGTATCCGTGTCGCTCTCGGCCTCAGTCTCGTCGTCAATCGGTGCATCTGTATCCGCAGAGGGAGTCTGCGTTGTATTCCCCTCGGTTGTGGGTTCAGTGTCTGGTGTAGCCTCAGTCCCATTGAGGAGCGTCATCTTTGCTCGCTGGAAGAACCCACCAGACTGTGTTGTGTCTTCTGAGAGGTCCTCATCGGCCGCCTCTGTAGCGGGTTGGTGAGTAGTATCATCAGGTATAAATTCGATCGACCCACGAAGATCAGCAGCAGAAAGACTCACATCAGGAGAGAGGACGCCAAGCACAAACTCCGTTTCAGTAGTCTCTGTTAGCTCCTGCGTAATCGTAAGCTGGTTCTGTGTAGTATTCGATTCCCAAGCGGTCGGTGCATGTTGTGGATGAAAGCCACACTCACACGAGTCGACTGCAGCAAACTGGTCGGTGAAACGGATTGTTTCAGGTGCAGTTTCGTCTGAAGTGATCGTATATGTAATTACAGCTCCGTCAGGACGGTTCTCTGGCTGACGAGTCAGTTGTACTGTTTCGTGGGTGAACGTCTGTTGTTCAAACGAGGCCGTCTGTGGATTGGCTTTGTGGCTAGACATTACATGTCCTCCGTAACTGGTGGCTACAGTCATCCCGGACTGTGGATTGTCGTCGTCGCGTTGTTGATCGTAGCATACTATTTCCCTCACTTATCCGCCGTTAGCAGTTGATAATGTGCCGTTGGCGAGGTACACAGCAGACAATCAGCGCCATCCGTTTTGTTACTACATTAATACTATCTAGTAGCCTGCTCCTATCGACACTTCGACCCGCTTATGGGGCCGCCAACAAATGGGGAAATATGGATACGACGACGACAGGTCGGTACCGCGTTCTTTCAGTTGACGCTGCCAAATCTGTCGCACGGCTCGTTAATTTCGATGACGCGACACGTGCCGTCGATGCACCGCATGACGCAACAGAGGATGACACGGATCCGTTTGCACCGATCGCCGTCTCAGTAACTCCAGATACGATTCATCCAGGTGCAGTTATTGATGCAACGATCGAGTGGGAGGGGGACACAGCACAGTTGAAGACTGTTTCAGTTGTTAAATCCGATCGGTTCTATTACAAACGGTCTGTGACCGGAATGTTCGAAGCGGCGATAGATGCGTGGCGAACGGCACGCGCTGCGGGTGATGCTGTCGGATCGACAGTCACGCGAAGCACTGATGGAGAGCCAAACGGTGTGCTGTACGTGTTTGCAAACCAACCAGGTGAACAAACGTTTGATGCCATTCGAACCGGCGGCATTCCGATCGAACCACTGATTCTGCGTGCAGAAGCAGACCTGTCTGACGATGTCGATCGAGGTGTGTTCATCTTAGAATCGGCGGAGCATGGATTTGTTGCGGTGTATATTGTATTCCGGAATGACGGGATACTTGCAGAGACGGTTCGAGATACGTACGATATTCGGACTGACGAGTGACGAAGTAACTGGTCACCAGTTTTAACAGCCATCTCTGATTATAGAAATCGACAGATCGCAAAGAACTGATCAAAAATTTTGATGGGCCCTGCAGGATTTGAACCAGCGGTCACCCGGTGTCTCATTCCACCGATCGACGATTGCGCCAGTGGAATTATGAGCCGGGGGCTTTAACCAGACTAAGCTAAGGGCCCGCTGTTGCGTTATTTTTGCGCGGAGGTATTTATGCTGTTGGGAATTGGTCGACGCAAAGCGATCGATCGAGACAAAACGAGCGATATCGATCGGTCTCTGAAACTGAAAGATGGAAAATGACGCCGTCGCCAGGACTCGAACCTGGGACCACCTCGTTAACAGCGAGGTGCTCTACCAACTGAGCTACGACGGCTCGCAATCAATGGTTGTCGAGTGGTATAATTAGGGCTTTCGTTTTCGCCCGACGGAAGCGACACGCTTTCACACCTCACCACAGTAGCGGAGTGTATGACTTCCCTCGATCGCATCCAAACGGAGGTTCTCGAAGAAATCACGCCGGGCCAAGCAGAACGCGATCGGCTTGAAGCGGTCACAGACACGCTCACCGATCGGGCAGCGGATGCAATCGAAGCGCTTGCGGTTGATGCAACAGTGACACGTGTTGGGAGTACTGCGCGAGGGACGTGGCTTGCAGGCGATCGGGATATTGATCTGTTTATTCAGTTTCCACCAGCCCTTTCAAGAGACGAATTAGAATCCTACGGACTGGAAATCGGACACACAGTCCTCCCAGATGGTCATGAAGAGTATGCTGAACACCCATACGTTAAAGGCGAATATGAGGGATTTGACATCGATTTGGTTCCTTGTTATGCAGTTTCGGCGGCAACGGAAATTCAATCGGCAGTTGATCGAACGCCGTTTCACAATGCGTACCTCCAATCGAAACTTACCGATGAACAGAAATCGGATGTCCGCGTCGCGAAGCGATTTTTAAAAGCGATCGGAGCCTACGGAAGCGATCTCAAAACAAAGGGCTTCTCGGGCTATCTCACAGAGTTGCTTATTATTGAGTACGGAGATTTCCGATCGTTTATTCAGGCGGCAGCGGCGTGGCGACCACCAGTTGTTCATGATCCAGAAAATCATAGCAGCACCTCATTTGATGACCCGCTTGTTGTGATCGATCCAACGGATCCGGAGCGAAACGTTGCAGCAGTTCTTTCTGCAGAGAACGTCGCTCGAGTACAACACTACGCTCGACAGGTACAATCCACGCCACATATGGATCTCTTCTTTCCAGAGCCAACTGAGCCACTCAGTACAGAGCAGTTCAAAGATCACCTGAGGCAACGAGAGACAACACTCATTGGCGTTGTTTTTGACACGCCCACTATTGTCGAAGACCAACTCTACCCACAGCTTGAGAAGTCACGTAACGGCATTGTTGCAGCCCTCAACCGACACGGGTTTGGGGTACTTCGATCGATGGTTGCCGCTGAAACAGAGTCACTCATTCTTGTCGAACTCACTACGCGAACACTGCCTGCAATTGAGCGACATGTTGGACCGCCAGTACACGTCCGATCACATGCAGAGGGGTTCTTCAACGCGTATATAGATGATGAGTCGGTATATGGACCATTTCTCGATGGAGACCGCTACGTTGTTGAGCGACCGCGATCGTGTCGAGATGCAGTCTCCTTGCTCGAGAGTGAGATGCTGTTTGATGTTGGACTCGGAACACATGTACAAACGGCTCTTGAGGAGCGCTATCGGGTGTTAGTTGATGAAGAGCTTACTGAGCTCTGCTCACCATTTGGAACAACGTTTGCAGAGTATTTCGCCCCACATCCGTAGTCAGAGATTATATTCCGAGTCGGTCTCTGAGCTCATCCGTAATTTCGATCGTCTGCCCATCAGGCTCGTCTTCACACGGCATTGGCTCGCGACCGTCGAATGTTTCATGAACCGTTGAAACGCCATCTGCGAGCGTATCTAATCCATAGCCACCCTCAAGAACAAAAGAAAGCGGCGCACCGATCGTCTCACTGGCAGTTCGCATCCGATCGGTCATCAGTGCATAGCCCTCCGTTGAAACTCGCATTCGTGAGATTGGGTCGTGTCGATGCGCATCGAACCCAGCACTAATGATGAGTGCATCGGGATCGAAGGCTTCCAATGCGGGTATAAGAGCGGCGTCAATAACATGCATATACTCCGCATCACCAGCACCAACAGGGAGTGGTGCGTTCAGCGTTGTTCCGTCTCCATCGTCAGCGCCGATCTCTTCAATCGCACCCGTTCCGGGGTAGAGCCCATCTTCGTGGATTGATGCATAGAATACATCGTCACGTTCATAAAAGATGTCTTGCGTTCCGTTCCCGTGATGCACATCCCAGTCAAAAATTGCGACTCGATCGATCGGGTACTCATTAAGCGCGGTTTGGGCTGCAACAGCAGCATTATTAAAGAAACAGAAACCCATCGCGTCATCATACACTGCATGATGTCCCGGTGGACGACCGACGGCGAACGGTGTTTGCCGGCCATCTGCGCCCTCAAGCGACTCTTTTACCGCCCATTCAGCAAGTCCTGCACTCTGTAATGCTGCATCCCATGTTTTCTCGCAGGCGACAGTGTCCGGGTCCCAGTTCCCACCACCGTCGTTACAGAATGATTCAACCTCATCAACATAGTCTGCATCATGGACTGCAGAAACTGATGCTTTTGTTGCACGTTCGCTGTCGTGGTACACAACACCGTGGCGTTTCTGCAGGCCACGTTTGATTGCACGGAGCCTATCAGGTGTCTCTGGGTGTCGAGTACCGGTATCGTGTTCCAGACAGGTATCGCTGTATCCAAATTGCATTACTCAAAAAGGGAAAAGTACGTTGTGATATCTTCAGCCTGTACAGTCCGTCGGTCCGCATGTCGTGCGAGTTTTGCAGCAGCCGCAGCGATGTTATCAGCGTAATCTTCAAGAATGTCTGCAAGCGCGATTCGGGCTTCCATCGAAACACGATACTTGTCGTCAAGTTCTAGCCGTGCGATTCGATCAACCGGTGCAACCGGCAACTCAAGCCGATCGCGATCAATAACTTGCTCAACAGCAAAATCGACAGCCATGAGCGTTTTCCGACCATCTTGTTCTGCAAGCGTTGCAGCATCAACCGCAAGCGCTGCCCCATGCGCTTGAATCCGCTTTGCCAACTCTTCGGCGGCGCCAGCACTTACTCGCAAGTCACCGGCGTTTCGCCGGATAATTGCATCCACTGGTGCAAACGGCAACTCAACACTCATACCGTGATACCGGTCCGTACGGCGTATAGTCCTTTCCGTTGCTTCGTTTCAGTTCGCCCAGCCATATAAAAACTCGAAGAGAGCCGTGAACTAAAAGACTTCGTCAGCGTCGATTGTCCCGTCTCGTTCAACGCCGCGAACAGTCACTTCTTCGCCCAATCGGACCTCTACGCTCGTATTAACGCTTCGTGTCTCATCGCCCTGCATCAACACCACTGGGTTACCTGCTTGAACGACGGTCCCTGTAAACTCGATCTCTGCACCTGCTGGCAGCTCATCTTCAGCGCCAGTACCATTTGTTGACGCCTGAGTGCCTGTACTGTCTGTCACAGCTCCGTTTTCAAACGCACTGAGGCCACTGTTTGATTCAGTATCACTCTCAGATGATGGTTCGTCCTCGGTTATCGGATCGGATTCTAAGACACTGATTGTCGATCGCCAGCCAGCAGATGCCTCCAAATCGTCTTGCCAGCCATCCTTGATCTCGACGTCAGTGAACACCACGTAATCAGCAAGGTCAAGATCAGCGTCGGCCTTTTCTCCCCACAACGCAACTCTAATCTCACCCGTCTCATCTTTAATTCGGACGTTTTTAACTTGCCCTTCGGAGCCATCTTTTCGATCGAACGTTCGTTTCGGATCAGTCTCGATAACGCCACCAGCAATATCAACGGTTTGTCCGATCTCGAGCGAGCCAATATCTGTAGTTTCTGGGACGTACTCAATTGATTCCTCCAGTTCATCGATCGCACCACGCGAGCCAAGATGAAGTTCAATATCACCATCACGCTCGCGAACGTAGCCATCGACAATTTCAACCGATTGTCCGGCATCAAACTTTTCAACGAGATCGGCTTTCTCATCCCAGAGTGTTAAGCGAACGCGACCGGTTGGATCACCTACAGTCATATTTGCGACTCGGCCTTCAGAGCCGTCATTTCGTGAAAATGTTCGAACCGCATCAAGATCAAGAATAGTTCCTTTGAGATTAATATCTGAAAGCCCGAGCGAGAGGTCCTCTATACGATACACATCGAGCACTTGGATATCAATCTCTGCATCCTCGTCAGGCTCGACTTTGTTTACACTCACTTCAACGCCGTTGTACCCATCTTGCGGTCGCCCAGCAATCCGGAGGACGTCGCCAACATCGAGTGCTCCCGGCTCATCCTCGGTTCCGATCGCGTCGTACGCAACTTGATCCCACAACGAGATTCGGATGCGTCCAGTCTCGTCTGCAACTTCAACATTTGCGACTCGACCATCTTCTTGATCGCCGTCTCGCTCGAAGGTTCGGAGTTCACCGATCGACACCACTTTGCCCATAAATTTCACGTCATCCATCCCGGGCGCGATGTCTGCAATGCTGTTTACCTCCTCATCTTGTAGCTCGTGCGCGATGAGCATTGCCGCAGTCTCCTCGTCGGCAAGTCCGGCCATCTCTTCTACTTTTTTCTCGACAGCCTCCTTGAAATCCTCAAAAGAAACGTCAGTGTCGAGGTCGTCGTAGGCGTCCTCTATGGCTCCCATATTCGTAGATTGTGGCAGGGCCAGCCTGCGCTTAAGCGTTGTCCTTGCCCTGAGAAAATCGGCGTACTGGGCCGCAGTTCGATCATGAGTTGATGCATATGATCGGTCGATCGTACTGATATATAAATCTCCGTTGGCAAACAGGTTCTCGGCGGTATGTCGACATGACACATAGGGCGGCAGTATCGTAACGGTCTTAAGTTGCAGTCGGGTATCTGTAGATGAGTCCTGGTAGGGTAGTGGACTATCCTCTTGGCTTGCGGAGCCAGGGACCGGAGTTCAAATCTCCGTCAGGACGTTTTTGTCGATACCTACACTCGAACAGAACCATTGGAGCGTCACAAAACACACGATAGAGGCCGCTGCGACAGTGACCGTTTTCCGACTGTCGATCGAAAGTCGTCTATGGATGCTGCACTGCAGGCTGGAATCGCCGTGTACAACGCTGGTGAGTACCACGCAGCCCACGATGCGTGGGAAGCAACGTGGCTCGAACTCGATCGCGGCAGTGATGATGAGTGCTTCCTCCATGGGCTAATACAGTTCACTGCCGCAGTGTACCATGCACGAAATCAAAACTGGAGTGGCTGTGTTGGACTCTGTGACAGCGCGATCGGCTATCTCCGTCAGCTCCCACCTACGTACCGGGGTGTCGATCTTGATCAGGTTCGCTCCGCACTAAAGATGCTCAAAACTGATCCAGAGCAGATCGAACGCCGACCCGTGCCTGCGCTCTACTACCAGGGCATGCGATTGACCGCGGACACACTCTCGTTGGAAGCACTGTCACTCGCAGCCAAAACGATCGCAACCGAGTATGGATATGACAGTACAGTAGTTGCAGATGCAAGCAGCTATGCCACGATGAAGCGGTACATGGCCGTTCAAAATACGCTGGGCTGCTAACGGAGTTCATTCTAGAAGGCGACCGGCGAGCGATTGTGTTCACCCGACTGAGCCAACATGTCGATCGCGAACGGGCAAAAGCCGATGATGTTCGTGGGCTGTTCAAGTGAGTACATAAGATGTCGTCACCGTAACTAGTGGTTCTTTCCAGTTTCCGCACATATACGTGGTATGGCTACTGCGACGTGGACTGAAGCCGATATTCCAGACCTCCAAGGAAAAACAGTTGTTGTGACCGGTGCAAACAGCGGGCTTGGATATGAAGCGACCCGGATGTTTGCCGAACGCGGCGCAGACGTGATTCTCGCCTGTCGGAGCGTCGATCGCGGCAAAGATGCCGTCCGGTCAATAAGAGAAGCAGTTCCAGACCCATCACTCTCTGTTGGTGCACTTGATTTAGCAAGTCTCGACTCGATCAAAAACTTTGCAGAGACGCTTATTTCGGAAGAAACACCGATTGACATCCTCTGTAACAATGCAGGCGTGATGGCAATTCCTCGAACCGAGACCGAGGATGGATTTGAGATGCAGTTTGGTGTGAATCATCTCGGCCATTTTGCACTCACGGGATTGCTTCTTGAACGATTAATCGAGACGCCAGGAGAGAGTAGAGTGGTAACACATAGTAGCGGCGCACACAAACAAGGAACAATCGATTTTGATGACTGCAACAGGGATCGTCATACAGTCGGTGGGGCGCATACGCCCAGAGCAAACTCGCAAATCTGTTGTTTGCGTATGAGCTCGATCGAAAGCTCAAAGCCGTAGATTCCTCCGTCGTGAGTACTACCTGTCATCCAGGCTATGCAGCAACGAATCTACAGCGCCGTGGCGCGGAGATGGATGGCTCAAAACTGAAACTGGCGATGATGAACGTTGCGAACCGTGTCTTTGGGCAATCATCAGCAATGGGTGCACTTCCGATGATGTATGCAGCGGTCGAACCAACACTCACTGGCGGCGAGTACGTTGGGCCAAGTGGGTTGTTGAATATGCGCGGATATCCGGAAACACAACGATCGAGCGATCGATCGTATTCGGAGGAAACAGCAACACAGCTATGGGATGTGTCGGAATCGTTGACCGGGGTTACGTACCCACTCTCGTCTTAGGCCCCCTACTGCGGTACTTCGTCTTTTGGCGTCCCATCAAAATGATACTCTGCCGAATTATCTTGTGGGTTATATCCAAGCACGTCTTTTGCACGATCGATCGAGTAGTACTTGCGATCGTTATCCGAGATTCCGTAGACAACCTCAAACCCATAATCGGCTTGGATACAGCGGTCAAAGAGGTGTGCACAGTCACGGTGTGAGAGCCACATTGCATGTCCACGCTCGTAGTTCCGTGGTGGATGGTCCTTTGTGAGATTTCCAATCCGAACTGCAACCGTCGAAAGGCCGTACTCATCGTAGTAGTATCGGCCAAGGAACTCGCCAGTTGCTTTTGAGACACCATACAGATTTCCCGGCCGTGGGTGTTCTGACCCGTCTAGCCGAAAGTCATCATTTTCTCGGTACATCTCTGGCGTTCGTGTTTCGGTTTCAAAGTGTCCCACCGCGTGGTTTGAGGATGCGAATGCAACTTTTTCAACGTCAGCATTGACTGCAGCCTCATACAGTGCTTGTGTGCCATCGATGTTGTTCCGAAGAACGCTCGTCCATGGCGCAGTTTTTCGCGGGTCTCCTGCAAGGTGGATAATTGCACCAACACCGGAGACTGCCTCACGAAGCGCCGGTCGATCGGTAATGTCTGCAACAATCACATCGTCTTTTGATGTACCCTCCGGGAGTTTATCACGAGAGAGTGGCTCACGATCAAGTAGCCGCCAGTCGTATTTTGGTCCAAGATCCTGGAGGACCGCCTGCCCGACACGCCCGCCGGCTCCGGTCAGAAGGACTGGTCGATCCATATAGTTGTCTAAGAGACGACAGAGCGTAAGTAAGCCGCGGTTTGTGCACGGACCTGTACGAATATGAACAGGTAGAAGTCGATACTCCTTACCAGCCGCCAATAGTAGATGATGTATGGCGACTACTGCAGAACAGGCCTGTTTTGAAGCAGGAATAAAGTTCGGATCGCTCTACCACCAGTTTGCTGGAACACCGATTAGCCCGCACAGTACACGAAGTTTAGAACAAGCAATGGCTGAATCGATCGAAAACCAACCCTTCTGTACAAGTGTGACGGTTGAAATCGATGATGAAAAAGTGGCGGACGCGATCGATCATACAAACGGATACACAGAACTCACCGGGTCGTTAATGGAGGTAACAATGCAGATTGAATATGAAGATGTAGTAGTCACCACTCGAATGGAGATGGAAAACGGCTATCCGCTGATGAAACTTGAGTCTGTCACACAGTAGCGTATAGTGAAACTAATCGCGTAAGATACGGCAAACAGCACACAAAATAGTCCGATAGAGTGAATTTCACTTTCGCTTTTGGGATCGCTTTTAAAAAGGCAGGAGTCGAAATAGTGGGTATGAGCCAATCAACGTTTGATGATGACGATCTCTTCAGCGAAGGTGCAGATGAGATGCGTGCAGATGTCGAGAAACATCTCGATGCGGCAAAAGCCGAACTCCCAAGCGCAGCCGAAGTTTGGGAGACTGATGCAGAGAATGTTCTCGGCGTACTAAATGCATTAAAAGGCGCTCTTGATGTTGGCGACGCAGCCGATGAGCTTCGACAGGCGAAAAAATGGTATGTGATCGGTGAGCGTGCAGATGCATTCGAGGACGCAGACGATCTCAAAACGGAGATTGAATCCGTGGGTGAGCTCATCGAACAGATTTCCGATGCGAAAGAGCAGGTAAGTTCGCTTGCAGGTACAATTCCAGCCCTCAAGGGCGCACTTGACGATGCAGAATCGGATGTTGACTTGGTTGATGAAGGCGATGACACCGCAGAAGCTGCAGAGTCAGACGATTAATATCAGCGCTTCTGTTGTGTTCGAGCAGAAACCGCTTCCAGCAGTGAGACCAACTCATCTGTAGCAGTTTCGAGAAGTTCTACACCAAGTTCGGCGCTTGCATCAGTTGGCTCTCCAACGACACCATTTTCTGTGAACTCGATCGAATCATGCGCGAGGTTCACGCCAGCGACCCACTCACCCCACCGATCGGCACCCCTTTCTGCTGCAGTTTCAAGCTGATCCGATCGAATGGTGTCTGGGTACGTGTGCTGGAGCAGGCTTGTCTCTAACACGCCACCATGACCCATTCGTGTGCTGTGTTCACCGACAGCGTTGAACCATGTGAACCCAACCGCGTAGGCGTCATCATGGCGAGAGATGATGCCAGTCAGTTCGTTGAGCGCGTCGATATTGCCACCATGGCCGTTCACGATCACGACGCGATCGAACCCGTGGTGCGCCAAGCTGGCGACAGTCTCACGGAGATATGCCCGAAACGTATCGGGTGAGACCCACAGTGTTCCAGCAAAGCTGCGATGTTCCTCCGCGATACCGATCGGGATTGTCGGAATAACGACGATTTCGCGACCTGTTTGTGCTTCATATTTTTCTGCACCGGCTTGTGCAACAGATCCCGCGTTGAGCGAATCTGTTCCAAGCGGTGCGTGTGGCCCATGTTGTTCGGTGCTACCAACAGGAACGATCGCAAGCGACGAGTCAAGCGCATCAACTTCTTGCCACGTAGCCGTTTCAAGCTGCATACACAGAACACAACTGCGGGATACTTCAAGTGCAACAATCATCGAAGCCGATAAGTCCAGTGTCCGAACGGTGCAAATCGGTTTATCGAACGCAGCCGTCACGTATGCTAGTGTACAATCATGAGCGATGAAAAAACAGAGCAAACCCATGGGATTGCAGTTGAACATTTACTAGAGAGAGCACAACAGGTAGAGTATCCAATTAGTATGGAGACTGCAATTGACACCTTTGGGAGCGAGACGATTGAACACGGTGATGAGGAGGTGACAGTCGCGTCAGTTCTTACTCGGTATCAACAGGGAACACGACACGATACGACGGCTGGAGAGATTACGATCGAAGACGCAGAGGCCCTTACAGAGTTACTCGTTACAGCGATCGGTGAGGATGGGGGTGGTGGTGAGAATAATTCGGACCACGGTGTTGATACAGCCAATGCAGAGGATACCGAGTCCGGCTGAAATCCGAACCGCGGTTAGTCGTCTGTTGACTCAATATCAACGTTGGTTCGAGCTTGTCTGCGGGCAGCACGCTGAATGAACTCCTCTGGAAGCGAATCGATTTCGCCTGCTTGGACACCCCATAAGTGTGCGTAGAGACCGTCTTCGGAGAGTAGCTCAGAGTGCGTTCCACGCTCGACAATCTGCCCGTCTTCAAGCACAACAATCATATCTGCATCTTTGATTGTCGAGAGACGGTGTGCGATCGCAAACGTCGTCCGCTCTTCAGTGAGTTCATCCAAACTGCGCTGAATGAGCATTTCGGTCTCGGTATCGACATCTGATGTCGCCTCGTCGAGAATCAGAATATCGGGGTCTTTGAGGATGGCACGGGCGATCGCAACACGTTGTCGCTGCCCCCCGGAGAGTTTGACACCGCGTTCACCAACCATTGTATCATATCCATCTGGCAGATTCTCGATGAAGTCATGTGCTTCTGCGGCTTTGGCGGCGGCGACAACATCCGCGTCCGAGGCATCAAATGCACCGTATGCGATGTTATCTTTTACCGTTCCATAGAAGAGATACGAATCCTGTCCAACGTAGCCCATTGACTGTCTGAGACTGGAGAGTTGGACATTTCGGATATCTTGATTGTCGATCGTTATGCTGCCCGCATCCGTATCATAGAGCCTGAGCAATAGTTTCAGTACAGTTGATTTTCCGGCCCCAGTTGGCCCAACGAGTGCAACCGTCTCACCACCATCGACGTCAAAACTGATATCCGAAATAATCTGCTCGTTATTGTTGTAGCTGAACGAGACTGAGTCGTATGAGACGCGCCCGTCAGAGACAACGAGTTCTTCAACGTCAGTTTGCTCCTCGATGCGACCGTTCTCATCCATGAGCCCGAAAATACGCTCAGCGGATGCTTCCGCACGCTGGAACATATTGATGATTTGGCCGAACTGTGCCATTGGCCACACAAGTTGTTGTGTGAGAAGGATAAACGTCACAAATGCACCTTCATTGAGTGTGCCCGTGAATGGACCGGGACCAACCCCTGTAAACACCCAGTAGCCACCGACAAGGAACGTCAGCACAAATCCGATCCCGGATATGAGCTGTAGCCCCGGGAAGAATTTGATTCGGATCTTGATCGCACCCCAGTTTGTGCCAAAGTATTTCTGTGAGACCTCATCGACTCGTCCGGATTCAAAGTTCTCCGTGTTTGAGGATTTGATAACCTGAATGCCACCAAGGTTGTTTTCCAGCCGGGAGTTGACTTTTCCGACGCTCGATCGGACTGCGGCATATTTTGGCTGGATTCGTTTGACAAAGATGTACGTAAATACAGCAATGAGCGGGACTGGTGACATTGCAACAAGTGCCAACTGCGGGTTCAGTGAGACGAGAATCACTGCAATTCCGATCACCATCACACCAAGGCGGAACGCGGAGTTCAATCCATCATTGAGAAAGCGTTCCAACTGATTCACATCGTTTGAAAGAATCGACATCATCTCCCCGGTCTGTTTGTCGGCGAAGAACTCCATGTCGAGTCGCTGCATCTTGTCGTACGTGTCAGTCCTGACTTCGTGTTGGATGTTCTGTGCGAACGCGTTGAACCCCCAGTTTCGAATCCAGTGGAAGGCGGCGCCGATCAAGAATGAGGCTGCGATAATCGCCACTGTCAACATGAACTGTTCGGTTTCATTCGTTGGGAGCCATGCATCAGGCACGAGCGGAAGGCTGAACGCTTCGTTTCGGAGAAAGATCCCATCGATCGCAATACCAAGCAACAACGGCGGGAGAAGATCGAGAATCCGAGCAAAAATACTCGCGAGAATACCTGCACTGACGGAGAACCAATGTGGGCGGCCATAGCTGAACAACAGCCGCTTCATCGGCTTATCAATGCGATCGCGTTGGTCCTCGAACGGATCATCATCTTCCCAGTCGATACTACTCATTACACTACTGTTCGGTGTGCGCTTCAAAGAGTATTCCCTTCGAATCGAAATATACCGGTGAAAACAGCCGGAGTGTGCGAGTTAGCGGCGCGGCCGCCGATCGTCAAGATCAAATTCGACGCGATCGCCGATCGTAATCCCCCGATCGGCCATGTATCCTTCATTTACCTCAAGAATGAACTGTCCCTCGCCAGTATAGCTCGTGAGATCGTCTTGGTTTTCTTCAACAGGTGCGGAGTGGATTTCGGTAATGTAGCCATCTTCATCGATGAATACAATATCGATCGGGAAGTTCATATTTCGCATTACGTATGAGTAGGTTCCAGGCTCGTCGTGGATGAACAACATGCCTTCATCGTCGTCAAGCGATTCAGTGTCACTGAGGCCGGTGTAGCGTTTCGCGAAGTCATCTGCAATCCGAACATCGACGACCCCGAGCTCCTCACCGGTGTCGGCGGATTCGATCTCGATCGTCGTCCATTCATACTCACCACCAGCAATGAACCCGAGCTGGTAGCCAACAACACCGCCGACTGCGAGGAGGCCAACCACTGCGATCGCCACAAAGATACGTCGGGAGGTCACATCGCACGAGACGGGTGGGATTTGGATAGTTATTTCGACCCACGGGAATCGATCGCAGAGACGCGGGCAGAAAGAAAGGGTTATCCCCACGCGGCGGGTTCGATCGAATGCGGGCTCGTGGTCTAGTGGTTATGACGTGTCCCTTACAAGGACGAGATCGGCGGTTCGATTCCGCCCGAGCCCACTCAACCCGGCAAACGAAGTGAGCCGTGGGTGTATTTCTGTAAGGGCAAATCTACTCAGGAAGTGAGCGAGTGAGGGTCGATTCTGCTCGGCCCACTGCGGTTTTATCGGCGGTCAAGGAGAATACCCCGACCCTTGAGGTCGGGGATGAATCCGACAACGCGGGTACAAATCATTAAATAGGTACATTATCTAATCAACAGACAGCGATGGAACACAGTCACCGTTACCGCGCTTACCCAAGCGACGAAGTAGCGGCGGCTGCCGAACATCACATCGACGTTCATCGCCAACTCTACAATCACGTCAAATGGGACTACACGAACAGTCCCGACGACGACAAACCCAAAGAATACACGCAGAACAACAAACTTCCAGAGTGGAAGCGACAGTGGCCCGTATTCGCCGAGTTATACTCGAAAGCAGCACAAGCCACCGTCGCCCGCTTTCACCGTAACCTCTCGAACCTTCGCAAGAAAAAAGAGAACGGATACAAAGTCGGGTGGCTCAAGCGGCAAGCACCCAGCGANTACCGAAGTGTCACGTACAACCAGTCAGGCTTCGACCTCGATAACAAGAGGGGCCGAGACGGGGTTGCGTATNTCCGCTTCAGTAAAATCGGCTGGATGAAAATCCGTTATCACCGACCACTCCGCAAAAATACCACTATCAAGGAAGTCACACTCAAAAAAGAAGTGACTGGAGAGTGGTTCGTCTCGTTCAGCCTCGAAACTGACGACGAACACGTTCCAGAGAAACCCGAACTGGATTCGCTTGACGCGAGCAACAGCGTGGGAGTCGACCTCGGCATCTTGAACTACATCCACACGTCGGACGGAAAGGCAGTGGAGTGGCTCGACCTCGAAGACGAGTACGAGCGACTCCGCCGCGAGCAACGCAAACTCTCGCGGAAAGAACACGGCTCGAACAACTACGAGGAACAACGCCAGAAAGTCGCTCAGGCGAAGCGAAAGATTCGGCGGAACGTACTGGACTACCAGCACAAACTGACGACGTGGCTCGTTCGTGAGTACGACGCCGTGTTCGTCGAAGATTTAAACATTGCTGGAATGCTTCAGGGTACGGGGAGCGCCCGGAACAAGCAGGATGCAGCGTGGCGACAGTTCATCACCCTGCTCGAATACAAAGGCGATTTGTACGGCACACACGTTGTGCAAGTGCCTTCTCGTGGGACGACGAAAGAGTGTGCGTGTTGTGGGGTAGAAACGACAAAACCCATCTGGGTCAGGGAACACTCATGTCCTGGCTGTGGGTTTGAGACAGATAGGGATGCGAATGCATCGATGAACGTTCTAAAAAGAGGGTTTTCTATATTAGGGCTGGGATGGCCCGAATCCACGTCCTCAGAATCGTCATGCGATTCTGATGTGCAGACGAGAGCTCTGCTCTCGTCAACGCCTGTGGAGACTGTGACCGCTACGGACACCGCTGATTTCGAGCGTGTGTCTGCAAGTCACGTCATCGAAACAGGAAGCCCCGAGGCTTGACCTCGGGGTGATTCACGAGCGTATTTTGTCCACGTAGTTTTTTGTCCGATCGAGCAACGACTGTTCTTTGGCAGCTTCTCGGGCTTCTTTCTCCTTCTGTTTCTGTTGTTCGCGTAGTTGCCGAAGCGCATCGGCTTGATTATCAACGCTTTCTCCGCTCGCGGTTGCTTTGTTCCCGCCCTGTAGACCTTGGAGCTGTGAAACTGCATCGTTCACGGATGACGTCTGCACGCGCGTTTCTTTGGCCGAATTAACGAACTGCTCGCGATCGACATCGTCGACAGCTGTCGTATCGAGTTTGAGCCGTTTCGTCTTCTTCTTTTCAACGCCACCCCACGAGAGTTCGGTCTTTCCAAGTTCGCGGTCAATATCTGCTCGCACATCGTCGTCCGAAATGGTCTCCTCTTTTGTATCGTCTGTCTCACCCGCTTTTGATTGGGCTGCAGGTGCAGTTGCAGTTTCCTGTTCAACGCGGTGGGCAACAAGTGCGGCACCGGTTGAGGTGATTACAAGGACAATACCGAGGCTGTAGATTGCAACCCCTTGGGCGCTGTAATCTGGTGGGTTTGTAACATTCCAGCTGTGTGGGTACGCCCACGCGAACAGCATGACTGCAGCGAGACAGATACTCCCACCGACAGCAGAGAGATACACCATCCGCTTATCAACCGGTAACAAGACAACAATGCTTGCAAGCAGTGCAGGCAGCCCAATCGCGCCTGAAATTGCTGCAACCTGCCGAATTGCGTATGTTGGCGATTCGTTTGCCGGAAGCGTTGCACTGTACAAAAATACTGCAACGCCAACTCCGATCAGCCCCACGCTCGCGAAAAAGAGCCCAAAGCCTGCATATACGTCGACCGTTCGATCCGGTGCCCCAATGTATCGACGGTAGTACGTTAAGAGTGGATTCTCAGTTGTGGACTCGGCCATATGATCACTTTTTCTTCAATCGTATTCATTGTTCCTCCCACAGTGAGAGTTGGTGTCACTGATATATCCGATTGATTAACAGTGCTGTCGACTGTTGGATACGCTAATGCCAACAATTGAACTCACAGACGAACAGTACGAACAGCTCATTGCACTACACGGAGAACTTAAACGAGTCCACGAAGGACGCTATACAACCGTCCCCGCAGACAGCGTCGTCACCTATCTGTTTGATCTTGCAGCGGCCGTCGACGATCCCGATCGGCTTGCAAATCCGTCTCAGATCCAGCCGGAGTCACAGCCATTTCCGAGCGACCAACTGCGTGAACAGCTTTTAGAACGGGTTGTTTCACACGATGATCCGGATGAAGAGTCCGAATTAGATCTCCAGACGATCGCAGCTAGATACGACATCACCGGCTACTCCTCGATGAAAAAAGCCGAACTAATTGATGCGATCGTCGACCAAATCGAGACGGTCAGTACGGACCCGCTTGCACTCATTGACATGTCGGTCGACTCCTTGGTTCCGGAGCAATCGGAGCCGCGAAGCCCATTTATCCCAACCGAAGAGACGGATGTGACACTGTCAATCGAAGTTGACGCCGATGATGACGTATCAACAACTGATGCAGGTGACGATCCTGAACCGACAGCTGATGACGATGCAGATGGCCCTGAAGACGAGACAACAGAAGATGATGATGAAGAGGCGGGCAAGGCACAGCTCAATACAATGTTGAATCTGTTGAACACCCACGAAGACAAATGGTGGGATGCAGAGGGTGACGCTCGGTATGAAGTAGAGCTTCCGGATGGGTCGATCGAGACTGCCCGAACAAAAGATGACGTTCGTGCGCTCTTGTTCCGAAACTACTAGTAAACCGACATTCGCACAGACTGTTATATTGATGTGTAATAATCACTAGCTATGGAATGTCCTCGGTGCAACGGTACAGTGACCCAATTCCAGTTAGATGGACGACAATCACTGCTCTGTGAGCAATGTGGGTACGTCGGAATTATTGCGACACACGAGTCAACGAGACAACCGACAGAGTCGTGGGATGACGTACTTCAGCGCTATGGCTCTGTCACCAGACAACAGACCCAGCGTGTCGAAACCGATCGTGAGCAAACCGTGTTGGTTGCTGAGACAGATACGCCTGCGCAGGGGCCGATCGTCTCTAACACGTTGCGATCGACTCTTCGGGAGCAGCTTCCCGGTCGGGGGGACACGCTTGCAAACCGTATAGATGCCGTTGGCTCGCTCTATGCAGATCTTCAACAACAGGGTACCGCACAGCGAAGTGAACTGCTCGATGCGGTCTCAGTATCGGATATCGGCTACGCATCCGTGGATTCATTCTGGTCAAACTGTGGTCGAGACGGATTGAAGCTCTGTCCCGGAGTCACGCCACCAAAGCCCGGAGAAAAAGCATGGACATACGATCCAGAGACCGCTGACTATGAGTAGTACCAGAGCAGCAGCCACACGCAGTTTGCGTCGATCGGCATGTACGACCCGTCACTATTTTTTGAGGCGGTTGAAAAATGCAGTCACGGCAGATGACACCGACGGCGACACTGCATCAAGATGTGATTTCGCAGCGGCTCTATGGTCTGAGAGCGGATCAAGAGAATCTCTATCGTTCATATCACTACTTGTCTTGATAGCTTGGGCCGGTTGAGTGTGACTCGAAGCAGGCCACACTGCTTGCGAAGTGGTTGGGTTCTGTGGAGTGTGTTCGTTGGACTCTGCCTGTGTTGAGTCTCCATCTTGTTGCAGTAGCAGTGCGACCCCAAGCTGTTTTCCAGCCCGTTGTAAATGTGTGTATGTGTCGGTTTCTACGTCACTATCTGTAAGAATGCTTGCAAGTGACATCGCAAGCGCACCGCTCTCTGCTGCAACCGCAGTTCCATCTAAGGACCCTTCGCTGTGTTGAAAGCCGATCTGTTGAGATGCGGAAACAAGTGTTGAAACACCATTGGAAAGCGTTGTGGGGTGAGCATCGTGCTGTGTGAACTGTTCAAAACAGATCGCAAGAAACTGGTCACCTGCAAGAAGGAGTGCTGAAGCATCAGCAGGGTGCTGACTGGTGGGTTGTGACAGAAGTGAGACTCTAGTGAGACCGAATGCTCTGAAGAACTCGACACTCACTGCAGGGTCAATCACTGGTTGTTCGACACCCAGTGCACCTGCGGTCAGTGAGCACAACTCACCAAACAACGGTGCCGGTGGCATTGCCCACGTTGCAACTCGTCGTGTCTCCGGTTGCAGCTGTTGGATACGTGCTTGCAGTTTCGTGCTGATTGGCTCTTCAGAAACCATCCCTTGTGTGTACACCAGCCTACCCTACTGAATACAACGTCAATATTTAAAAGTGCGTAGATTTATCGACCAAATTAGGTACCAAATACAGTACAGCTACGCTTCGATTACGACAATAGCACTTCACTGCTCGCCGTCATTGGCAGAAGTGAACCGATCGAGATGAGCATAAATCGCGTTTCGGCTCGTTTCGATCGGGAATGAGCCATGCGTGGTGATACGGCGCATCCGAATACCGTGAAGCATCGAAAGCAATAGTTCGGCTTCCACTTCGGGGTCAATATCGCTAAATACGCCTGAATCTACGCCCGTATGCAGAATTTCGGTGATCTTCTCTTGGAGCGTTTTATCAACCGTTGTGTACTGCTCTTTGTAGAGCGGGTGATGTGGCGCGTCGCTGCGGAGTTCGAGTAGCGCAATCTGTGCTTGATACGTTTCTGTATCGATTGTTTCAGGGACGAGCCGATCGATGAGCGTCTCAAGTTGTGTTTGTGGATCAGTGGTTTCGACCTCAATCTCCTCAAGGAACGTGTTCAGCGCGTATGCCAGAAATGCCGACAGCAAATCCGCCTTGCCGTCATAGTGGTAGTACAGCAGTGACTTGCTTTTTTCGAACTCGTCTGAAATCGCTTGCATGGTGAGATCGCTATAGCCGTGCTCAACGAGTGCTTGGTAGGTTGCTCGCATAATCTCCTTTTTGAGCGGCCCAATATCGGAGGAAACTGCCATCTCAGCCATTATGCTTCCTCGCAGAATAGGTACGGTATCGATCGTGACATTCGAGCAAACGTTCTCATGCAGGATAATTAACTGTCTTCTTTTAATATCTCTGCTGCAACGCGGCCATGAATCGGGCCTGCATGTGATTGTAGATGCGCTGGTTCCTGCTCGTTGTGCACCGCAAGGAGTTCCGCAACAATACTGTGGGCAATCTGATACGGTGAGCCGCCACCAAGATTGAGGCCGATTGGCGTGTACACGCGATCAAGCGCAGACGCCGTTACAGTTGCACCTGATTCCGAAAGCTCCCCAAGGAGCTGTTCGAAACGCTCTCGCGGCCCCATTAAGCCAATGTATGCTGCTGGCGAATTAAGTAATGTCTCGATAGTTAAGAGATCATCAACAAAGTTGTGCGTCATCACGACTGCATACGTTCGGTCGTGAAGCGAGATGACGTCCTCGATTGAGCCGGGTGAGGTCGCGTATGTTTCATCAGCATATGGGAATCGTTCCGAGAGCGGGATACCGCCACGAAAGCCAACGACAGTAACGTGAAACTCGTTTTTGGCGGCCAACTCGGTGACGGGCTCAACATCGTGGCCGCTTCCAAAGATGACCAGTTCCGGCCGTGCTGCTACCCCATCAATAAAGACAGTTAGGTCATCGGCATATGTAATTGTCAGTACAGTCGATCGCCCATGTGTTGCCATCTTTCGTGCAGGGTCTGCCAACGCATCCGCTGGCCAGTTGTCACTCCCACCTGCAGGGATGGTAAATCGATCGTCCACCGGGTCGTAGTATGCTCGATCGCCACGAGAGTGCACGCCCGTTTCCGAGTCGATCACGGTTATAACGGCAATATCCTCTCGGTTAGCAAATGCATCAACTGCCGGTTGGTACTGTGCTGTGAGCGGTTCTAAAAGCACATCAATAATTCCATGACAGCCAATACCGAGTCCCCAGACATCATCGTCTTCCATCATATCATAGGTCACATACTGTATCGTCCCCGAGTCACGAACGTCAGCGGCTGCTTTCTGTAATGCATCCTCGAGACAGCCAGGAGTGAGGCTCCCGCTGTGTGTCCCATCTGCGGCAAACAGCATCTTTGCGCCAGGGCGTCGGTAGGCGTTTCCCTCTACAGAAACAATCGTCGCGAGAACATCTTCGGTGGCCTCAGTAGCCGATGCTTCAAGCCGAGTACGGACGCGATTCAACACTGCCGGTTCTGGAATATTCCAATCGTGTTCTGTCATGATGGATGAGCGATCGACCGTCTCTGGATAAGAACGTCTCGACGGCAATTGCATCCAGTATGGTACCTGCACACAAAGTGGTTCCGTCGGTCACACCCTCACGGTGTGTTGGAGGTGGATGGCCCTCCATGACGACGGCGATCATAACGGTATCCGATCGGTCCATGCAACCCTCGATAGCTCAGTTGGCGGGTCGCCTCCGTAAGGTCTGCTGCATCAGCAAACCCGAAGAGTCCATCGACGAACGGGAGACAGGTGGCCATCCCACGTGCAGTTGGCTCGTATGCGCGAGACACTGCAAGCGGGTTCAACCAGATAATCGCGGCCGATCGGCGCGCAATCCACGCAATTGACTCCGCAAGCACATCATCATCTCCAACATCGAGTCCATCACTGACCATAATCACTGCCGTCTGTCGATCGATCGCATCCGGTGCAGTCCGCTTGAGCGTCTCGAGTGAACATCCAATCTGTGTGCCACCACCCCATGTGACCTCGGCGTTTCGAAGTGCAGTAAGCGGGTCTACATGCCGATCAGCGAATGCGTCTGTTGCTTCGGTTAGTTCGGTATCAAATAGGAATACGCGTGCGTTCCGTGCTCGCTCAGTGACGGTGGTTACCAACAGGAGCAGTAGCTCAAGGTTGAGCGTGTCTAGTACGGAGCCACTGACGTCGATCAACACACAGCAGTTTCGCTCGGACGTGACCTGCGTTTGCATCGGAAGATCGATCGGCGCACCACCAGTTTGGATGCTTTTTCGAAGCGCCTGCCGAAAATCAGGACGCCGACCACTCGTTGCGGGGCGATGTCTGCGTCCGGCAAGTGTGACCACCGTCTCGACAAATTCGGTCACTGCTGCTTCGGTCGTGTCGTGTTGTGGCCCAAGCGCACGTTCGGGGTCGACCGATCCAGCCGGTCCCGTGGCGCTATACCCCCTGACAGCAGCGGCGTCATCAGTTGTGGTGTCATCTGTCGAAGTTGCTATTTGCTGGGTACTCGTGGGCTGTATACTGTCAGGCCCACTGGTTTCGACATCCTGTTCTGTAGATTCGCGGGGCTCATCCGCAGTCATTACAGAGAGTGAATCCGATCGGGAGAGAACGTGTGTCTCGGGTCGATCACCGGCTTGGGTGGGAGTCTCAATAGCTACCGCTTCCAGCCGGGCCCGAAGTCGCTGCCAAAACTCGGGGAACACCGCTGCAAATACCGTGTACTCATCGGGTGCAGAGAGCAATGTTGCCTGAAGCACAGTTTGCACTCGTGTTTTGTCGCTGAGTCCGACAAGTGAAAGCGCACGCGCAGCCTCAAGCGTCGAGACTGCAGGCAATGTGACACCTTGTTGGTGTAACTGGTCAGTGAACCAGTGTAGCTCAGCAAGCACATGCTTGTGTGCAGTCGTAAAATCAGCCGCCTCGATCGGCGTGGTGGATGGGTGATCAGTCATCTTGGCGTCTCTGCATCAGCAGCCACGGTAATGAGCTCAGAGAGTAGTGTTTCGTCAACGCGGTCAAGATCTTCGATCTCTTTCAGCACACAGCCAAGCGTGCGTTGAATCTCTGCGATCGACAGCGGATCATCAGACTCTGGCGCCCGGAGTGTGTTAATCGCCCGTGCCCAATCGAGCGTCTCTGCCACACCGGGCTGTTTGAGAAACGGTTCTTCGCGGAGCCGCTCGATGATTGCACAGAGCTCTGCAGTGACTGTTGCTTGCAGCTCCGGCACTTTCTGTGACACAATCTGAAACTCTTGATCGAACGACGGTGGCTCAATGTGAAGGTAGAGACAGCGGCGCTTGAGCGCATCGCTCAATGCTCGTGTTCGGTTCGAGGTTAACAGGACGATCGGTGGCTGTGTTGCTCGGATCGTCCCGAGCTCTGGAATGGAGACCTGAAAGTCAGAGAGCACCTCAAGGAGAAACGCTTCAAACGCATCATCCGCACGATCGATCTCGTCAATCAAGAGGACAGGCGGGGTATGGCTGTCTGCAGAGATTGCGCGGAAGAGTGGCCGTTTGAGGAGATACGGCTCACTGAATACGGATTGTGTCGAATTTGAGGCGGCTGTGTCAACTGCACCTTCGTTCGATTGGACGGCAAGCAGCTGTTTCGTGTAGTTCCACTCATACAACGCGTTCTCCGCTGTCAGCCCTTCATAACACTGGAGACGAATGAGCTCCGTTTCGAAGCCGCTTGCAAGCACTTTCCCCAGTTCGGTTTTTCCACTTCCCGGTGGTCCCTCAAGTAAGAGCGGCTTCCCAAGCGTGAGCGAGAGCCAGACAGTCGTGACCACGTTCTCGGGTGCAACATAGTCCATCCGATCGAATATCGATTCAAGCTCCGATTCTGTGAGGTTCTGAAACGATGATGCGGTTCGATCCGAGGTCATAGACACCAGCGCTGTTCAGCGCAGAGATTGATTGCCCTGCCTCTCCATCGCTCGATCGAATCACACATAGAATAGTTGAACGTAGTTCGGGTCGGCTATATACTTTTGTGACATGGTACCATTGTGACCAGCAGCGGTCCTAAATAGGGTCTAGAATTAGATATGAGTGAGAGCGACTCGGATACGCAGCTCCCGACTGTTGACCCGACGTGTGTTCCATCCGGGACACCGATGCCAACCGTTGTTGGAATTGTTCTTGTCGGTGGAACGAGCCAACGCTTTGGTGACACAAACAAGCTCCTTGCAGAAATTGACGGAGAACCGATCGTTCGACATGCAACGCGAGGGGTGTGTAACACCGCAGTTACTGCGACGATTGCCGTGCTTGGTCACGATCGCAAGCAGGTTGAAACAGCACTATCCGGGCTGCCGATCGAAACCGTCGTCAATGCGGCGTATCGTGATGGGCAGTCAACATCGGTTCAAACAGGTGTTCGAGCAGCGTATGAATTGGTTCCTGATGCTGATGCGGTCGTTATTGCGCTTGGTGATATGCCGTTTGTCTCTGTAGAGACAATCAACACACTCATTCAGGTGTACGCAACTGGTGAGTGGGATGCGCTTGCACCGAGTACAGACGATGTTCGAGGAAATCCAGTCCTTTTCGGTCGGGATCACGCTCCAGCATTAACAAACGTTACTGGGGATGTCGGTGGGCGAGAGATCCTGTTAGCTGGCGATCGGAGCGCTCTCGTTGCGGTTTCGGATCCAGGTATTCATCGAGACGTCGATCGGCCAAGCGATCTCTGAAATTGTGTGCTCTGTACAGGCAGGCCACGGTCAGTCCTTTGGGTAGCTAGTCCACGATTTCGCACATATCTATTTACCACAACAGACAGTTGAATCATGTAGATAGATAACATGTTATCAATAACCATGAAAGTTGCTCTCAGTACAACGTATCATCTCGGAGTTGAACCATGAGCAAACAAGAGATTACACTCTCGGTTAATGGGGCAACACACGAGTTGCACGTTGAGCCACGAACGCTCCTTGTTACAGCCCTCCGAGAGGAACTTGGCTACACTGGTGCAAACGTCGGCTGTGAGACGGCACGATGTGGTGCGTGCACGGTTCGTGTCAATGGAGATGCGATCAAATCGTGTATGCAGTTTGCTGTCCAGTTAGATGGAGCAGAGATTGAAACCGTAGAGGGGCTTGCAGAAGACGGCAACCTTGCACCGCTGCAGGCACAGTTCCAAGCACACCACGGGCTCCAGTGTGGATTTTGTACGCCTGGAATGCTGATGACTGCAGATACGTATCTGAAAGACGCTGAGAATCCATCCCGTGAGGAGATCCGAGAGGCGATTGAAGGGAATCTCTGTCGCTGTACCGGCTATCACAACATCGTTGATGCGATCGAAGCAACGCTTACTGAGGGGGCACCAACCAATGAGTGACGCCGAAGATCGGTCCGATAAGCGAGTGTTTGGGAAAGCGATTAAGCGGAACGAAGATATTCCGTTGTTGACCGGCAGTGCAACTTACACTGACGATGTCATGCTTCGAGAGATGGTGCATCTTGCGATTCGGCGATCGGACCATGCACATGCCACGATTGTAGATATCGACACAAGCGAGGCAGAAGCGATGGACGGTGTCATCGCCGTCTACACCGGCGAAGATGTTGTCGAAAGCGGCGTCCCGAACACGATCCCAACCGCGTGGATGCTCCCGGGACTGGTGACACCGCAGTATCGAATGCTCGCCGTGGACAAAGTCCGCCACGAAGGTGATGGAATCGCAGCGGTTGTCGCTGAGACACCTGAAAAAGCACGCGATGCACTTGATGCGATCGAAGTCACCTATGAGAAACTCGAACACGTGACCGACCCGGTCGACGCAGTTGAGAGTGATGTGCCGCCAGTCCATGATGAGGCAGCGGACAATGTGGCGTTTGATTTCGAACTCGGTGAAAAGGATGTTGTTGATGAGGCATTCGAAGCCGCAGATCATGTCGTGAGTGTCGATCTCCGACAGCCGCGGATAATCCCAAATGCAATGGAGCCACGGGCGGCTGTTGCAGATTGGGATCGTGGCACCGAAGAACTCCGAATCTGGATGACGAGCCAAAACCCGCATCTGCACCGAATGTTGCTCTCTGCAGGGACGCTCGGCGTTCCTGAGAACAAGATTCAGGTTATTGCCCCTGAAGTTGGTGGCGGCTTCGGTAGTAAGATCTACCACTACCCAGATGAAGCCGTGACTGCGTGGTGCTCAATGCAGTTGGGTCGGCCAGTCAAATGGAAGGCCAGCCGTATGGAGGCGTACGTCACGGATTGTCACGGGCGTGACCACACCACGACTGCTGAGATTGCAGTCAACGATGATGGCACTGTCCAAGGCGTCCGCGTGGAGACGTACGCCGGCCTTGGCGCACAGCTATCGCAGTTTGCGACGGCCACCCCCTCGTACCTCTACTCAACAATCCTCTCCGGTGAGTATGCGATTCCTGCGATCTACTGTCGCGTGATTGGTGCATTTACGAACACNACGCCGGTTGACGCCTACCGTGGTGCTGGACGTGCAGAAGGNATCTATGTGATTGAACGGCTCATGGATGTTGCAGCCAGAGAGCTCGACATGGATCCTGCGGAGTTCAGACGCCGAAATCTGATTCCGGCCGACCAGTTCCCATATCAGACGGCTGCGGCAGTCATCTACGATAGCGGAGAGTACGAACGTGCTATGGACACCGCGTTGGAGCACATCGGCTATGATGACCTTCGAGAGCGACAGAAAGCGCTCCGTGAGGAGGGGCGGTATCTCGGCATCGGCG